>MDTB01204987.1_pt1 | contig 38161 bp, 41 predicted proteins | sample 811161 | NCBI WGS metagenome assembly MDTB01 (sample SAMN05326650, study PRJNA326480) | marine metagenome | isolation source: seawater | place: Mediterranean Sea | collected 2009 | reverse complement strand
TTGCCTTTGATAGTTGTTTAAATTTATTTAATTTGAGGAAGTCTTCTTGTGAGTTTTCACATGGTAGGACATATGAAATTAATAAAAAACTGAAACTCGTAGCTTGTTATCATCCTAGCCCAAGAAACGTTAACACTAAGCGTATTAACGAAATCATGATGCTAGAAATCTTAAATAAATTGAAGAAATTTTAAATCACACCTTTATAAAAGATGTGATTTTTTTTATTAGTTGAGACTTTCTTTGAGACTTTTACCTGCCCTAAATTTAGGAACATTAGCTGCTGGAATATTAATCTGAGCGCCAGTTTGTGGGTTTCTTCCAGTTGTTGCTTTTCTTTTTGACACTAGAAATGTACCAAATCCTACTAACCTGACATCACCCCCGCCTTTTAGCTCTGAAGTTATTGTTTCAATGACAGCATCAACTGCTTTTGCGCTATCACTTTTACTTAAACCTGTATGGTCAGAAACCTTATTTACTAGATCGTTTTTATTCACTCTAGACCCCCTTTTAAAAATTATAAGTTACATATAAATAAATATGCTATGACAATATTATATTAACATTGAACCTAGTCAAACACATTTTTAATGTCTTAAGCTATTTTCCTTTGGATTTAGAGGTTGATCAGGCACATCAATTTTCTTCTTTGATGGTTTTAAAGGTGTTATTTTTGATACAAATGCTTTTTTCAAGATCTCATTAGCATTATCAATAAAATGTATTTCTATTTTATTAATTATATCTTTTTCCTCAATTTCAACTAAATCCTTTTTATTTTCCTTAGGTATTAACACTTCTTTAATTCCTCCTCTAACGGCTGCAAGAAGTTTTTCCTTTAAACCTCCAATAGGAAGAACTCTTCCTCTTAATGTTATCTCACCTGTCATTGCAATATTATTCTTAATAGCTACACCAGTACATGCAGAAACTATTGATGTAAACATTGCTATTCCTGCAGATGGGCCATCTTTAGGGGTTGCGCCTTCGGGCACATGAACATGAATATCATGTTTATCAAACTGCGATGGAGAAATTCCAAATTTAGCAGCATTTGAGTGAACAAAGCTTTGTGCAGCTTGAACAGATTCTTTCATTACATCACCAAGTTTTCCAGTATATATTGCTTTTCCCTTTCCAGGCATAATCACAGATTCAATCTGAAGGAGTTCTCCTCCTACCTCAGTCCATGCGAGTCCAGTACAAACACCAATTAACGATTTATTTTCGATCTCTCCACACTTAAATTTTTTTACTCCCAAGTAATTTTCAATATTATTTTTAGAAATAGATAAATATCTTTTCTTATTCATAATAATAGATTTGAGAGCTTTTCTAATAATTTTTGAAATTTCTCGTTCTAATGATCTTACACCTGATTCTCTAGTGTAAAATTTTATGATACTTTCTATTGCTGTATCTGCCACCTTAATCTCTTTCCTCTTAATGCCATTTTCATGAAGTTGTTTTGGAAGTAAATATTTTGATGCGATGCTTAACTTCTCATTTTCCGTATAACCTGAAATTCTGATAATTTCCATTCTATCTACTAAAGGTTGTGGAATGTTCAGTGTGTTCGCAGTTGTTACAAACATTACATTAGATAGATCAAAATCAACTTCTAAGTAATGATCATTGAAATTTTTGTTTTGCTCAGGGTCTAGCACCTCAAGTAAAGCAGATGCAGGGTCACCTCGCCAGTCAGCTCCTAACTTATCGACTTCATCTAAAAGAAATAGAGGATTAGAATATTTGGATTTTTTTAAACTTTGGATTATCTTTCCAGGCATAGAACCAATATATGTTCTTCTATGGCCTCTAATTTCAGATTCATCTCTTATTCCACCCAAAGAAATTTTAATAAAAGGTCTATCCAGAGCTTTTGCCATAGATTTGCCTAAAGAAGTTTTACCAACACCAGGTGGACCAACCAGACATAAAATAGGTCCCTTCGGTTTTTTAACTCTAGATTGAACCGCTAAGTACTCTATAATTCTGTCTTTAACTTTTTTCAAACCATGGTGATCTTTATCTAAAATTCTTAATGCTTTAGATAAATTAATTTGGTTATCAGTATTGTTATTCCATGGTAATGAAATTATCCAATCTAGATAATTTCTTACGACTGTTGCCTCAGCAGACATTGGTCCCATACCTTTAAGTTTTTTAATTTCAGATTTAACTTTTTCTTTTGCTTCATCAGAAAGATTGATTTTTTTTATTTTATCTTCTATTTCAACAATTTCATCTTTTACATCGGATGATTCACCCAACTCTTTTTGAATAGCTTTTATCTGCTCATTAAGATAATACTCTTTTTGAGTCTTATCCATTTGTCTTTTAACCCTACTCCTAATTTTTTTCTCAACCTGCAGAACTCCAATTTCATCATCCATGAAATCTATAATCATTGTTAATCTATCCTTGACTGATACAGTCTCTAATAGCTTCTGCTTATCAGATAATTTATTACCTAGGTGAGCTCCCATAGTATCTGCGAGTTTACTAAAATCCGAAATTTGATTCAAACTAACAAGTATCTCTGGTGGAACCTTTCTATTTAGCTTTACATAACTCTCAAATTGACTTATTGCTGTTCTAGATAAGGCACTTAATTCTTTATCGCTGGAATTATTCTCTACTTTAACTTGATCAATATATGCCTCAAGAAACTCTTTATTCTCAGCATAATGAGAGATCTTAGCTCTTTCTATTCCTTCTACGAGAACTTTTACTGTTCCGTCAGGTAATCTTAAAAGTTGTAAAATAGAGGCAACTGTTCCAAAATTATAAATATCCCCAGCTGTTGGCTCATCTGTATTTGCATCTTTTTGAGCAACTAAAAAGATTTCTTTTTCATGTTTTTCAGCAAAATCTAGAGCTTTTATTGACTTGGATCTTCCAACAAAAAGAGGAACAATCATATTTGGAAATACTACTATATCTCTGAGAGGCAGTAAACAAAATGGATCTTTAAAATTGGTCATTAAGCTTTTTTATTAATTACTTTATCTGATTTGTCATAAATATATAAAGGTTTAGAGTGTTTTTCAATAACTTCAGCGTTAACCACAATTTCGTTAACACCCTCAATACCTGGTAAATTATACATGGTGTCTAAAAGAATATTTTCAAGTATTGAACGAAGCCCTCGCGCACCAGTTGTTCTTTCAATAGCTTTTTTTGCTATAAGACTAAGGGCATCTTCCGTAAATTCTAGTTTTACATTTTCAAAACCAAATAATTTTTGATACTGCTTAACTAAAGCGTTCTTAGGTTTTGTTAAGATTTCTATAAGACTGTTTTCATCTAAATCATCAAGGGTAGCAATAACCGGCAACCTCCCAACAAACTCTGGTATTAGACCAAATTTTAAAAGATCCTCTGTTTCAAGCTTTTTCAGTATATGACCAATTTCTTTCTCAGATTTATCTTTAACCTCTGCCTCAAAACCGATACTTGAATTATCACCTCTTGTAGAAATAATTTTGTCTATTCCAGCAAATGCACCACCACAGATAAATAAAATATTGGTTGTATCAACTTGTAAAAAATCTTGTTGAGGATGTTTCCTGCCACCCTGAGGAGGTACAGATGCTACAGTTCCCTCCATTATCTTAAGCAAAGCTTGTTGAACACCTTCACCTGAAACATCTCTTGTAATTGATGGATTATCAGATTTTCTGCTAATTTTATCAACTTCATCAATATAAACAATACCTCTTTGAGCTCTCTCAACATTATAATCAGCAGCTTGAAGCAACTTTAAAATAATATTCTCTACATCCTCGCCTACGTATCCAGCTTCAGTTAAAGTTGTTGCATCAGCCATCGTAAATGGAACATCAATAATTCTTGCTAAAGTTTCAGCTACCAAAGTCTTACCTGAACCAGTTGGACCTACTAGTAAGATATTTGATTTAGACAATTCAACATCTGTATTAATAGATGCATTATCTATTCTTTTATAATGATTATGTACAGCTACAGAGAGAATTTTTTTTGCATCATCCTGGCCAACTACATAATCGTTCAACAAATTATAGATTTCTTTTGGAGTTTCTACATGATCAGTCTTAGGAGAAGCAACAACTTTGTTTTCCTCTCTAATGATATCCATACATAGCTCTACACATTCATCACAGATGAAAACAGTTGGTCCAGCTATTAGCTTTCTGACTTCGTGCTGACTCTTACCACAGAAACTGCAAAACAAAGTATTTTTATTATTTTTAGAATCTACCATTAATTACATACTATAATTATAAAATATTTTTAATACTGCAACCTTTATTCCAAATTTAACTTTTTATTGTTTTTTTAAATCAGGCCTCTCAGAAACAACTTTGTCAACTATTCCAATTTTTTTTGCCTCATCTGCATTCATAAAATTGTCTCTATCCATCATTTTTTCAATTACACTTATAGATTGACCAGTATGAATTTCATAAATTTTATTAAGAGATTTTTTTAAGTTAATAATCTCTTTTGCATGAATTTCTATATCAGAGGCTTGACCTTGGACACCCCCAGAAGGTTGATGAGTCATTACTCTAGAATGAGGCAAACAGTATCTTTTACCTTTTTTACCAGCAGTGAGTAACAAGGATCCCATGCTAGCGGCTTGTCCAATACATACTGTAGAAACATCTGGTCTTATGTATTGCATTGTGTCATATATAGCTAATCCAGAAGAAACAACTCCGCCAGGTGAGTTGACATATAGAAAGATATCTTTTTTTGGATCCTCAGACTCTAAAAAAAGAAATTGTGCGCAAATAACACTTGAAACAGCATCATTCACTTCACCTGTCAGAAAAATTATTCGTTCTTTTAGTAATCTCGAAAAGATATCGTATGATCTCTCTCCTCTATTAGTTTGTTCAACCACCATTGGTATTAATGAACTCATTTTTTTGCCTCCTTTTTATTTTCTCCAATTAATTTTTTTTCATTTTTAAGAAAATCTGATTTAAAAAGTTCGTCAATTGTACAAATTTTTTCTTTTTTTCTACAACTATTTACCACAAATTTCATGACTTTTTCTTCAAGAGCTACCCCTCGAAGATTATTCATTAAATTTGGGTTATTTTTATAAAAATCAACTACTTGTTTCTCTTGTCCGGGGTATTTGCTGGCCTCACCAACAACTGCTTGAGTTAAATCTGAGTCTTCAATTAAAATATTATTTTTTTCTGCAACAGAATTAATAATTAATCCTAATTTAACTCTTCGACTAGCTAGTTTTTTTATTTCTGGTTCTTTCTTTTTCTCCTCTGAAGAAGCATTTTGTTTTTTTAAAAAGTCGAACTCTGCATCAATCATTTTAGAAGGAATTGAAAATTTAAATTTATCAAGCATTATCTCAGTTGCTTCACGTCTCATTTTTAATAGTGATAAATTTTCAAAGTCTTTATTCATTCTTTCTTGAATTTTTTCCTTTAATGTGGATAAATTTTTCTCTCCAACTTCTTCTGCCAGTTTATCATCTATGGGAATATTTGAAACTTTTTCCTGAATATCTTTAATTTTAAGATCAAACTTCGCCTTTTTTTTGGCAACTTTTTTCAATCTATAATCTTCTGGAAAAACAACGTTTATTGACTTTTCTTCTCCAATAACCACTCCTACCATCTGATCTTCATATCCAGGAATGTACTTGTTAGAACCTAGAATTACAGTCTCATCTTTGCCAGAGTTACCTTCAAATGATTTTTTATCAATAGTTCCCTCATAATCAAACAAAATAAGATCACCTAATTTTGATTTTCTTTTAGTTTTTAGTGGAATAAATCTCTCATGCTTATCTGCAATCTGTTTGAGAGAATCCTCAATATCTTTTTGAGAAATATTAAGCTTTGATTTTTCAATGTTTAACTTAGTTAGATCAAAATCTGGAATATCCGGCATTATTTGAAAATTAACATTAAACTCGAGATCTTTCCCTTCTTCATAACTTTTAATATCAACTTTAGGCTGAACAGATGGTTTGAGTTTTTTTTTTTTTACAGTTTCAGTTAGTGTATCATTAATAACCTTATCTAAAACTTCTGAAATCACATTTTGACCAAATCTTTTCTTAATTATATTCTGAGGAACCTTGCCAGGCCTAAAACCTGGTAAATCAACCTTGTTTTGCAACTCAATATATTTTTTTTCTAATTCACTGTTAATGGTATTAGATGGAACCTTTATAACCCACTCTACAGTTAATTCATCCTTACTTTTTATTTCTTTTATATCCATAACTTTTGGTACGGGCGGAGGGACTTGAACCCACACGACATAAGTCACTAGAACCTAAATCTAGCGCGTCTACCAATTCCGCCACGCCCGCATAAACTATTTATAAAAAACTACATTATTAGATTTAAATCAATTATTTTTTTTTTAAAGAACTAATTGTATAAGGAATTTTCTTCAAAAAATCTTCAACAACTGAATCATTTTTTGATTCAGAGATTTTGGAATGAATCCAAATAGAAGCTATAATAGCATGTTTAAAACTCATTTTTTGAGCTAAAAGTCCAGCAATTATTCCACAAAGAAGATCTCCAGTTCCAGCAGTTGCAAGATTATTATCTTTAACAGAATTAATCCAAATATCATCTTTTGTAAAAGAAACTACTGTATCATTTCCTTTTAATAAAATACAGTTTCTAACTAATTCCGAAGCTTCGGAACATTTATCAAGTTTTGATTTACTTTTGCTTTTAAAAACTCTTCTGAATTCTCCTTCATGAGGTGTCAAAATTATTTTGCTTTTATTTTTAATTATATTATAAAATTTTTCTCTATTGTCTCTAAAAATGCTTATTGCATCAGCATCAACAATTATAGGCCCATTAAATATCTTGATAATTTTCTCAACTCTACTCAAATTAAAATTTTTTCCAAGTCCAGGGCCGATAACCAAAACATCTTTATCATTGAGATCATTAATATTAAATACTTTAATGATAGTTCCTGGATCAGATTGATTATAAAATTTTAAATTTTTTTTATCCACACTTATTGTTGACAAGCCACATCCAGTTTTCCTTGCTGCATATGCAACTAATCTTGATGCCCCAGACATTTCTCCACCAACAACTACTACGTGACCTTTATCATATTTACTTATATTTAATTCAAATTGTGGAAATTTATTTTTAAAATAAGTTTTTTTAACCAAATTTATTTGTGATTTATTTCCACTATAATTCTCCAACCTCAAATTCATTTTTTGTATGTCACCACAAAAAACTTTTCCTGGATGAAGAAAGTAGCTGGGTTTGTAAAAACCCATAGCTAATGTAATATCAGCTCTAACGCAATTACCCATTATCTCACCTGTATCAGCGTTAATACCACTTGGTATATCAATAGCAACAACCATCTTTTCTGAATTATTAATTAAATTAATTAACAGTTTCAATTTTCCAGTTATTTTTTTATTAAGTCCCGTTCCAAAAATACAATCAAATATAACATCAGTTTTTTCAACTAAATATTTTAACTCTTTAAAATTGATTTCAGAAAAGTTTTTTATTTTATAAATATAGTTTCTAGATTTATTATTTAACTTTTCGTATGTTAGCAAACCATCTTGCCCATTATTTCCAATGCCACAAATAAAAAGGATTTTCTGATTACTAAATTTTTGATTAATATATTTTAAGATTTGATTTGCAGCTTGATTAATTAACTTGTCAAATGAAAATTTTTTAATATATATATTTTCACATTCAATAATTTGTTTAATTTTAAGTATTTTTGAGTTCGACATATGATAAAAACTGTAATTTTTTTTTTTTTATTAACTTATCAAACTGTACAGGCAAATATCAATGTTAAATCAATTATAAAACTCAACCAAAATATCCCTGAAGAGTGTGGCCTTAGTTTTTCGGTCAAAAAAAACTACCTATCAGATATTTCATTTTCAATTAAAAAACTAAAAAATAAAGATACTCAAACTCACTTTATTGTTAATTCAAAAAAATCAATAATAGATGCCGATATAATTACTTCCTCTTCAAAAATTAGTGAAATTCTTAAAATAAAAAAAAGTTCTAATAATTATTTCTCCTTAAAAGGAGAAACCAACGATGATTCCGCCCCGTTCGTTTTTCAAGAACTTTTAATTAACGGAGGAATAATTAAAATAAATGACGAATCATATGAAATTAAAGGACCTATTGATTCTAAAGTAAGGTTAGAGTATCTTTTCTGTACTGGCGAAATGTTTTTGCCAAATTATGATAAATAATGAATAAAGTTTCTCTCAAAAAAATTAAAAAATTAATTTCATCTCCAATAAACGATTTAATTTTTAAAGCCCAAAAAATACACAAAAAGAATTTCAGAAATGCTGACGTTCAATTAGCATCCTTAATTTCTATAAAAACTGGCTCTTGCCCTGAGGATTGCAAATATTGTCCTCAATCGGCTCATTATAATGTTGATCTTGAGAAAGAAAATTTAATTAATATAGAAAAAGTTAAAAATGCTGCTTTAAGAGCAAAGGAAAATGGAGCACATAGATTTTGCATGGGTGCTGCATGGAAAAAATTAAAAGATGGTAAGGATTTGGATTCAGTTATTAAAATGATTCAGGAAGTAAAATTATTAGATTTAGAAGCTTGTGTTACTCTAGGTTCAATAACGAAAAGCCAAGCAAAAAAATTAAAAAAAGCTGGTCTAGATGCTTACAATCACAATATTGATACATCTCCGGAATATTACAGAGAAATAATATCTACAAGAAATTTTGAAGACAGGCTTGAAACACTTAAATATGTTAGAGAGGCTGGAATTAGTGTCTGTTGTGGAGGTATCATTGGAATGGGTGAAACATGGCATGATCGAGCAAGAATGCTAGAGGTACTTGCCAATCTTACCCCCCAACCAGAAAGTGTTCCAATCAATGCACTAGTGCCTGTAAACGGAACTCCTCTTGCAAATCAAACACCTGTTGAACCAATTGAATTTGTAAGAATCATCGCAACTGCCAGAATTATTTTACCAAAATCTAGAATTAGACTTTCAGCTGGAAGAAAAAATTTATCAAAAGAAACTCAACTTTTGTGCCTATTGTCTGGAGCAAATTCTATATTTTATGGGGATTCTTTACTTACAACAGAAAATAACAATATGGATGCAGATAAAAAATTAATTTCAACTTTTAAAGAAATTGATGAAAAAATCAATAATGATATACACGTATAAATCAATATTTAAAAGTTATCGTTAACATTAGTTTTTTTAATTTTTACTTATCCTGACTAAAATATAAAAAAAATATTGGCTTAAAATGGTCTAAAATTTGCACAATAGACCTTGCAGTTAATTTAAAAATTACTATTTTTTTGTTATGCCAAGAAATTTTAAATCAATCAATAAGAGAAGTATTCAGCTAGACGTATTTTATGGCTGGGATGTTGACGTTAAACAATGGTTTATCGATGTAAAAATGTCTGGATTTTCCGGTGGCAATCTTATTCAATGGTTTAAATCTGAATCTAATTACAAAAAAGTATTAAAAAGCTTTTTAGTTTAAAATTTAAGTATTTATAATAAGTTGGTATATGCCAGCTTTTGAAATCATACTATTTAACCCTGAAATTCCACCAAATACTGGAAATATAATGAGGTTGTGCGCAAACACAAATTGTGGACTTCACATTATAAAACCTATTGGTTTTAAGATAGATGAAAAATCACTCAGAAGAGCTGGTATGGATTATAAAGAAAAGGTAAAAACAGTAATTTATGAAAATATTGACGATTTCCTCAAGAAAAATAATTTTAAAAGATTTTTTTTAGTCTCAAAATACGGAAAATTTTGTTATGATAAATTAGAATATAATCTTGGTGATTGCTTTATATTTGGTTCTGAATCTAAAGGTTTTTCAAATGAACTTCTAGAAAAGTTTAAATCATCAAAAAAAATTTCTATTCCAATGGCACCTGATAGTCGCAGTCTAAATCTTTCAAATTCAGTAGCTGTATGTATCTATGAAGCATTAAGACAAACCGAATTTCAATTTTTATAAACTAAAAAATAAATATCGTCACAGGAATTGAAAGAATAAAACTTTTCTACACGAACAAAACTTTTCTTTAACAAATTTAACATGTAAGGAATTTCTGTATAATAAATGTTATTTCTTATTATTCTTTTTTTTTTAAATTGTAGATTAAAAACAAGTCCTAAATCACTGTTTTCAAAGCACTTCAAAAGATTGTGAATAACATATTTTTCCCAGGATTCAATATCTTGGGTAACAGCATAATTATATGTACCTGATATTACTGAAACATTACAAAGATTTTTAGGGTAATCATTAACATAAAATTTAAAATCTACATACTTTTCAGTACAATAATTAATCATATTTTTATTTATGTCATATCCCTCATAAAAATAACTTTTTTTCATTTCAATAAAATAATTCAATAATTCTGCGTAACCGCATCCAATATCGGCAATTTTTATTCTCTCATTATTAGAAAATCTCTTTAGTAAATTTGTTAAAACCTGAAAACGCATATATTGTGACTTTCTATTTCTCCAACATACACCCATTGGAGTAAAACCATTTTTTTTAAGAGATATATTATATGTATCTTTAATAAGGAAATTATAATATTTGTATAAAATTGATCTTTTCACTTACTCTAATGTTAAATTTTAATTATTGAATCTTTTACAAAATAATACTATTAATAATCAGATTAACAGGAAATATTTATGAAAATAATAAGTTTTGCATTAAAATCTGCTTTTTTAACTGGGGCTTTATCTGCAGGGGCTTTTATAACTGGAGTGGCAGTGGGAAGCTTTATTAAAAAGGATAAAGTTATAAACAGTTTAAAAAAAATGCAAATAAAAAAAAACCATTCTGCATCAACTAAATAGCTTGATTTTTTTTTTTAATAAACAAAATATCTATAAATTACTTGGAGATATTTATGAATAAATTATTTTTTGCGATAGCTTTCATCTTCTCTGCTTTTCTTTATGCTGATTTTTCTAAAGCTAACCATTGCAGTGGTGGACATAAAGAAATTAAAGAAACTAAAGAAACAGACTCTGAAGATTCTAAAGAAGCTAAATCAAACTAACTATTTAAAGGCAGTTTATCTGCCTTTAATAACATGAATTTGCAACCAGATTATTCTTCAGCTAAAAAAAAACTAGACCATTTTATAGAAAATGGGTTATCTAACTATACTAAACTTAGAAACTATGATTATGGACCGAAAAAAAGGAATAATACTTCCTGCCTTTCACCTTATATAAAAAAAAGAATTATTCATGAAAAAGAGGTTCTTCAAACATGCTTAAAAGTTTACAAATTTGAGGCAATTGAAAAATTCATTCAAGAAATATTTTGGAGAACATATTGGAAAGGTTGGTTAGAGGGTCGTCCAAAAGTCTGGGAAGATTATACAAAAAAATTAAATGCTTTCGAAAATGAAAAAAATTCTACAAACTTCCATAAAGATTATCTTAAGGCAATAAATGGAAAAACATGTATTGAATGTTTTGATACATGGACACAAGAACTGATTGAATATGGCTATTTACATAATCATGTTAGAATGTGGTATGCAAGCATTTGGATCTTTACTTTAGACCTTCCATGGGAATTGGGAGCTAATTTTTTTTATAATCATTTACTTGATGCCGACGCAGCATCAAATACATTATCATGGAGATGGGTTGCAGGTTTACATACTCCAGGGAAATACTATCAAGCAAGAGAAGAAAATATTGAAAAATTTTCTAATTTTTCATTTAATAATAAAAAAAAACTTAACAAAGATATTGCAAAACCCGAGTGCGGTTTTTTTGAATACAAAGAAAAATTATTTGAAAATTATAAATGGAAAGATGTTGATTTATTTTTAATTAATCCGACAAATTTATCTTACAGTAAGGAATTTCTTGACAAAATTAGAGAAAAAAAAGTTTTATTATTAGATAATTTTAATCGAGAACAAAACAGCTATAAAAAAAAAAAACTTTGAAACCCTATCTATTGATAAGTATGAAAAATGGTTAAGAAAAAATAAAATTAATATTTTTAGAATGAAAAATGAAGATGAGTTAAAATTATTTCTAAAAAATAGCCAAAATGTAATATTTACAAATTATCCATCTGTTGGTTATGAAAAAATTAAAATAGAAAATTTATCTAAAAAATATAAAATTAAAATCAAATATTTATACGATGATTTCGACAAAATTTGTTGGCCATATGCAAATTATGGATTTTTTAAATTTAAATCTAAAATTCCTATTTTCATTGAAAAACTCTATTGATTCAAAATCATTTTTCTTTAATGACTATATAAAACTTCATTTAATTAATATATAGTTAAAATAGAACATAAAAAATGACTTAGTATTCGAATAAATACATTAATTACAATAAATTTCCTCTACTTTTATATTGTTGCAAAGTATAATAACTTATAAATTCTTCTAAAAATGAAAACTAAGCGACTATTAATTTTTGCAACTATAATGTCATTTTGTACAAGCACTTTTGTGTCTGCATTTATAGTTTTTTTAAAAATTGGATTTAATACAGATTTTTTATTAAAATGGTTTGAAAGATTCCTTATTGCATGGCCAGTTGTTTTTTGTTGTATAATTTTCTTTGTTCCTTTGATAAATAAATTTTTGGATAAAATATTAAAAAATTAATCATTAGTTAAGATTTTAAATAGATCTATAGTAATATTTCAAATTTAAGATTATAATACAATTAATTGGGGGGGTGTTTGATTAAGTGGACGAGAATTATTCTATCCAGGCTAAGAATTTACTAGATAACTTGGTAGATGAATATAAAAATGTAATTAAGGATATTCACAAGATAGATATTGTTCTTAAACAAGTTAAAACTATCAGAGTTGAAATTAATAAAAGAACAAGATGGATAAGTGAAGTTTCTAATATTATCAAAGAAGTAGCAAATAAAAAAGTCAAAATATTAGTCTATAACGAGGATTACATAACTCCAATAAAAGATGAACTCGAAAAATTAAAATTAGAATTTAAAACCAGTGGTCAATTTATTGAAGTTCTACAACCTGATTATTCTTATAATGACTTAATGGCATTAATAGATGACATAGAATCAAAAAAAAATAAGATAATGTCAAAATGCTCGAAGGCAAAAATGGATCCTGTGATTAGATCAAAACATGCTGTTGAAAATGAGTTTATTGATCTTGCAATAGCAAGAAAAACATCAAATAACTGTCAGGAAATATTTGAAGAGAATGAAAAAATAATTGAAGATTTAACATTAAGCAAAATAAAAAGTTTGCTTGGTCATGAGTACTTTAAAAAGTTTCAAAACGAAGAACTTTATGAATGAAATGTTAGCTTAATTTAAAGTTAAATTATTAAAGTTAAAAATTATATTTTAGTATGAAAAATTATTATCATATTCTTGGACTATCTTTTGAATCAAATCCAGAAGAGCAATTAATTAATGCAGCTTATAAGGCCTTGGTAAAATTATATCATCCGGATGTATTTAAGGGAGATAAAAAATCTCTGAATAGAAAGATTGTTGAAATCAACGAAGCATACAAGGTTCTATGTAATAGTAAAAATAAAGAAAAATATGATGAAAAATTAAAAAAATTTCAGACTGATAAATCTTTTGAATATTCTGATGAAAATTTTGAGGATAAAGATCAATTTAATAGCAAATATTTTGATCAAGACTGGGAAATTGCTTTACTTGTTTATCCAGAATTAGAAAATAAAAAGGACATTTTGTCTAAATACAGTCAAAAATTAAGTCTTCAATTTCAATTTTACTTATTAGAAACAAAAGAGTTTTATAAACTAGAAAGTATCACAAATAGATTTATCAATGCTTTCTTAGAGAGAAAATTTGGAACTTCTTATGAAATTAAAACTCTTTCAAAAATATTAATAGAAAATAATTATAAAAAAAATGCAATTTATCTTAATAAATTAATTAAAGTTATTGGATCCAAAAGTGAAAAAAGAATAATTAAAACTTTTTTAAAAAGATTTCCTGAGCTTGAACAGTTTATTTCTGAGGAAATGAAGTTTTACAAACCAGTTAAACTTTTAGACGCAAGTTCAGAAAAGAATCAAAGCCTGATTGTCATATTTTTGTTTATACTTTTAGCAATATTTGTAATGATTATAATTAATGATTAATTGTTATTCTTCTTTTGGACCTAAATTTTCTTCAACATCTTTTCTGGCACCCTCTGATTCAACGTCAGAAATGTCTAACCTTCTAACCCATTTTCTTACCAAGGCCATCTCATTATCATTAACTTCTGTTTCAGAAGATAAAAATTTCTCCCATAAAAACTCAACTAATTCATATTTTTCTCTATAAACTTCAACTTGTTCAACTTTTTTAGTTATTGAATATCCTAATTTTTTTTCAAGTATCACTGGTATTGCGTTAGATGTAATATTAAATTGATCACTAAAAACACTTTTTAAAACCTTTAAATCCTCTGGTGAAATCTTTCCATCAATTGTTGAGCACTCTGTCAACATAAGGCATAGAAGAATAGTCTTTTCAAAAGCTTTTAATTTGTTGTATGCAACTTTGCCTGTTTCAATCGAGTCAATGGCTTTACTTATTTTAGCTCTTTCCTTACCAATTTTTTTTGTATCATTAATAGTTGGTTTCTCTAATCCAAATTTTTCGCTAGTATTTTCAATTAATTCTATTTCAAAGTCATCTTCTTCACCGATGGATAAAACTTTTTCCCAGATATATGTAAACATCTGAATCATATCGCCCTCAAGAAACTTTTCTTTTAGTAATTCTAATGAAGAACTATTTTCATCCTGATTAAATAGTTGATCAACATATTTATTATCAACTTTAAGCTTTAAAGTAGAAGTTTTGATTAGATTTTTTTTAAAATTTGAATCTTTTTTTATTTTGTCTAAATTTGAAGTATGCAGAATTGAAACTGCAACAAATTTTCTTTCATCTATTGATAATGTGCCAAAATAAATTTTATTGGCTTCATTGATTAAATGGGAAATATCTGAAAAGGAACTGGAATCAGTTTGTAATTCTTTAGCTTTATTTATTTCGGGTTTTGAATCGTCATAATTGTTGTTAATATTACAAGATATAACTTCGCCCAGTGAATTAATTGTTCTCTTTAATAATGAATCGTCTACAAACAAATCACCGTTTGTTTCAATTACGGCTTCTATTCTAATTTTTTTACCCATTTTGTTTTAAGATTACATATAAACTGAAATCCACGGTATATTCTTCAATATTTGATGATTTGATTCAAGAAGATTATAATTTATTAAACTAGGATAAATAGTTGAAAACTAATTTATAAGATTTTTGAAAATAAATAATAAAGTTTAAAAACATACAGATTCAATTACTGTATAATTGAGTTAGCTCCTCGCATACTTAAAACTTCTTCCATTTTTTCGGACATCTCAGATTTTCCTGTTCTACTGTCACCTACAGTAGCTACGGTTATATCTATTTCTTTAACATCTTCTGATAATTTTTTTTTCTTTTCTAATGCAGTTTTTTTTATGAGATTAATCATATCTTTTGCTGCTCTTTCAGGACCCTCATGCTCAACTAAATCCCTGTCATGAAAACCACAATCAGTTAATCTTTTATCAGTATTTTTTGAATAAACACCAGCCATTAGCATACTATGAGCAACTCCAATTTTCATTTCCCCTGATTTAACTCTTTCTCTAATTACATCAAAAAACTTTTTCTCAATTAGCTTAAATTTCTCTGATAGATCTGCATGTTCAGGCAGATCTTTCCAATTTTCATCTTTTAGTAATGGAAATGGATTTGCCCAATAACTAATCTCAACTTTACCTCTGTGAGTTTGAGTACTTCCTGCGGCGACACGTGCACCTTTTCTAAAATGCTCTAAAGCCTCATCAACATTCATGTTTACATCCATACATGAATTTCCAGGCTCAATTAAATCATAATTATTTAAATACAATAATATATCTAACTCAGAACCGGTCGATACTTCTGTATAATCTGTTACTGGGACAATTTGTCTGGCATTTGTTCCAGCGTGTTTATTGTAACCTATTTCTCTTCCCTCCATCTGCATTTTTGTGTGTTCACTAAAACCATCTAAACAAGCAAATGCACCAGTTTCTGTTCCGAAAAAATATGGCACTTTGGGTTTTCCATTCTTAATTTCCTCAGTGTTTTTATTTATAAATGTTGCCCTACCCATATCATCGGCTTTTATAAAAGAATCTGATATATAAGGTTCATTACTTTTAGCATCAAACTTCACAACGTATCTAGTGCACCCACAATGAAGTGGCAAATGATCATTTAAGATACACAATACATTGTGTAAAGTTAATATTGGTTTTTTTCCATAACCAAAATATTTACAATCATCTAAATTAGGTATTAGTCCTATTAATAAATTATTACCTTGATCATAAAAATAACCCAAATCCTTCATTGAAGAATGAGGACAACCAAAAATAAAAACTCCATCTGGTTTTTTTCCTGCTAATTTTCTAACTTTAGAAAAAGGAAATAAATTTAATAAACCTGGTTCTAATTCAATGCAACCTCTTGATTTATGAATATATGCAATAATGTTCCATTGGCCAACCTCAAATGGTATAGCAACATAATCATTCGGAATGAATTTTTCATTTTTAAAAGGATTATGGCTTAGTGCAAAAAAGGGGAAAGCTCTTTTATTAGCATGAGTTGTATAATGGACACCAGTTCTCATATCTGCGTGAGTAGTCAAAGGCACTTGATTAAGCTTAGAATACTTTTCAGGTAAATTTATATTTTTTCCTGAAATTTCACCACAGGTTACATTGGGTTGACACTCTAATCCTTGACTTCTTCTCACTCCAATACTGAAATCAACCTTTGACAATAAAATTCTTCTAGTTTCTAAAATCAAATCATTAAGTTTTGTTGCTCTTTGACTAATTCTATCTTTTATTGATTCTGCACTTTCTTTTGAAGATAAAATTTCATCATGTAATTTTATCAACCTTGTATAAGACTTTTTTCTGTAGTGGTGAAAAAGACCCTCTAAAAATCTTACATATTCCTTAACTTTTGAAATATTATCAACAGATGATGAATTAGAAATTAAATTAACAAAAATATTTGGGTAAATATTTTCTACAAATTCTTTTTTATGAACAACTTCTTCCTTTTGCTCACTATTTTCTCTTGATTTAAGTTCCTTTATAAACTGTTTTTTATAAAGCTTAAGGTATCTATCAAAAGATGAACTTTTCAATAAGTCTAAAGGAGTTTTACAGCCTTCTCTAATTTCCAGTATTTCAGTCATAGTCTATTAATTTCAAGTATTTTATAGGCAATTATATCAAAAAACTCAAGAAATAATTAATCGACAATTAAAATCATCAATTATTAAAAATAAAAATTATTTATAATATTTTTTAATGAGTCGTTCTACTAACAAATCATCATCAATTTTTTTGTAAGAATTACATTTGAGTAATTTCTCATTTACTGATAGTTTTTTATAAAAATTAATATTTTTTGATTTTTGTATATAAAAACATTCTGAAACATTTTGAAGTATATTTTTTTTTTTTTTTCTTTTTATAAACATCAGGTGCCAAAGCAATTATTTTATCTGGGACAAAACCAAAAGGTGAAAAAAAACCTGTTTCGTATAGTTGATTTCCTATTAAACCTATCGATCCACTAAGAGCAAGCGATTTAAAATTTCCAATTGTTGCAGTTTTGTTTAGTTTAGAATCATTAAAGTTTTTAGCATTAAAGACTATGTTTTGGTCAAATGATGTAGATGTTGAAATTGCTTCTTTTACAAAAAGATTAAAAAAAAAAATTAAATAAAACAAAATCCTCATTATAGAATAATATTATAAAAATACTTAAATTCAATTAAAATTTGATATCTAATTAGTAATTACAAACCTAAATTAAAAACTAAGTATGATTAAGCATGAGCGAGTAAAATTTATTTCTCAAACCTTAGAAGTTTTATATCCAAAAGTACCTATACCATTAAATCATAATAATATTTTTGAATTATTAATTTCTGTTCTTCTTAGTGCACAATGCACAGATGAAAGGGTCAATAAAATTACTCCAACTTTATTCAAATTAGCAGATAATCCTATAAAAATGTCAGAAATTTCAATTGATAAAATCTACAAAATAATTAGACCTTGTGGATTAGCCCCACAAAAATCTAAGGCCATTTCAAATTTATCAAAAATACTAGTTAGAGAGTTTGACTCAAAGATCCCAAACAAGATTCATGAACTTGAAAAGCTTCCTGGTGTTGGGCATAAAACAGCAAGTGTTGTTATATCTCAAGGGTTTGGTCAACCTGCATTTCCAGTAGATACTCATATTCACAGATTAGCTCAAAGATGGAATTTAACAAATGGTAAAAATGTTGCTCAAACAGAGAAAGATCTTAAAAGGTTGTTTCCAAAAAAGTATTGGAATAAACTACACCTTCAAATTATTTTTTATGGTAGAGAGTTTTGTAAGGCAAGAAGTTGTTACGGTATTGAATGTAAAATTTGCAAAGCTTGTTTTCCTGGGAGAAAAAAACCAATCAAAACAAAAAAATAAAAGTCTTTAATTTTACAAAATAATCACAATATTATACAAATCGATTTTAGGAGAATATTATGAAGATCTCAGAGAGACCAGAATTTAAAAGTAAGAAACCACCAGTGACTTTTGGGGAAAATGATACCGTTATAAATGCAGTTAAAGCAATGACTAAAGAAAATTATGGTTCAGTTGTTATTGTTGATAAAGAATTTAAGGTAAAAGGCATAGTAACTGAGAGGGATCTAATGAAAAAACTACTTTTCAACTCAATGAACCCCAAAACTAGTAAACTTAAAGATATCATGACTTCACCAGTTAAAGTTGCTGATAAAGATGATGAGATGGTTGTATGGTTAAGGCAGATGTCTAATGAGAGGTTTAGACATGTTCCAGTTGTTGATAAATCTGGGAAGTTAATAAATATTATGTCTCAAGGTGACTTTGTTTCTTATTCATGGCCAAATCTAATGTATCAAATTAAAGAAATGACAAAAGAAAACTACTTTAAAGCAAATCAAGTTATTCTTATTATAATGAGCTTACTTATTTATACAGTCGTTACAACTTTATTAGCTATTAATTTAGTTTAAAAATATAATAATGTTTGTTAGAATTGTTAACACCAAGTTTTCATCTAAAATTGAAGCAGATTCTATGCACGCACTGGCTAAATATGAAATGATAAAAAATTTACCTGGTGTTATATCAATAGAAGTAGTTAAAGTTACCGAACTTCATAGTATAGCAATTAATAAATTTGATTCAACAGAATCTGCTGAAAAATCTAAAGATATTTATATTAACAATATGAAGTCTAATCCAAATATAAAAGTAGAAGTTTTGAAGGAAATAGATCATTTATTGTAGAAAAATCATGAAGAAAATTTTTTTAATTTAGTTTATTTTTTTTCTTTAAAGAAAAAAATTATTAATTTTTAAAAAACAATCAATTATGAATGCTATAAAAATTATAGGCTTAAAAAAATCATATGCAAATGGTTATAAAGCACTAAAAAACATCAACCTAAATGTAAACGAAGGTGAGATATTTGCATTACTAGGTCCTAATGGTGCAGGAAAATCTACTCTTATTAATATAATATGTGGGATAACTAAAAAAACTAATGGGAATATTAAAATTTTTGGTCATGATAATATTTTAGATTATAAAAAATCTAGATCATTAATTGGTTTAGTTCCCCAAGAAATTGCTACTGACTCATTTGAAAAAGTTATTAATACTTTAAAATTTACCAGAGGTTTATTTAACAAAGCACCATCAGAAGATTATCTAAACACATTACTTAAAAGTCTTGAATTATTTAAAAAAAAAAATGATCAAATAAGAACTTTATCAGGGGGAATGAAAAGAAGAGTTATGATAGCAAAAGCATTATCTCATCAACCTCGCATACTATTTTTAGATGAGCCAACTGCTGGAGTTGATGTGAGTTTAAGAAAAATTTTGTGGCAATATCTAAATAATTTAAAAAAAGATGGGGTTACAATCTTTCTTACCACACATTACATTGAAGAGGCAGAAATAATGGCTGATAGAGTTGGTATAATTAATAATGGAAAATTAATAATTATTGAAAAAAAAAAAGAACTTTTAAAAAAACTTGGTGAAAAGAAATTAGTAATAACTGTTCAAAAAAAAGTCGACATTAGAGATTTACAAAAAAAATTTTCTGTTAAACAATTTGGTAAAAAATTAACTTTAACATACAGTTATAAAAATCAAAAAAATTATGTCTCTGAATTTCTTTCTGATTTAGAAAAAAAATCATTAAAAATAATAGATATTGAAACAGAAAAAAGTAATTTAGAGAAAATCTTCATTAATTTGGTGAAAAATGAATTATAGAGGTATTCAAGCTATTTATAAATATGAAATGGCGAGAACATTTCGAACATTGACACAAAGCATAGCTTCTCCTGTGTTATCAACCATTTTATATTTTATAGTATTTGGCTCAGCCATTGGTTCAAGAATAGAGGATATTGATGGAATTAATTACTCATCATTTTTAGTTCCTGGTTTAGTTATGTTAACCATTTTAAATCAAAGCGTATCAAACGCTTCCTTTGGTATTTATTTTCCAAAATTTAGTGGCACTATTTATGAGATATTTTCAGCACCAATTTCTCCTTTTGAAATAACATGTGGTTACGTTTTTGCTGCTGCAAGTAAGTCAGTCTTGGTAGGTATAGTAATCTTATTTACCTCTTCATTCTTTATTGAATTAGATATTTTATATCCTCATTGGATGTTTTTCCTTCTTATTTTAATAAGCCTTACTTTCAGTTTGTTTGGATTTATAATTGGAATATGGGCAGACGATTTTCAAAAAATTCAACTCATTCCATCATTTATAATTACACCTCTTACTTTTCTAGGTGGAAGTTTTTATTCAATAAATATGTTGCCAGATTTCTGGCAAAAAGTATCTTATTTTAACCCAATAGTTTACCTTATTAGTGCTTTTAGGTGGAGTTTTTATGGCAATTCTGATGTAAGTATTCTAATATCAATTTCTGCAACTTTTGTTTTTTTGGCAATTTGTATCTGCTCAATCTATCTTATTTTTAAAACTGGATATAAAATTAAAAGTTAATGCCAAATGAATGATTTCAAAAGAATTCGAGAATTACAAGTTGTTAATATACAAAAAGTATCTTTAAATATGAAACGAATAACATTCTTTAGTGAAGATTTTTTTGATTTTTCTATGAGAGAAAAGGGAGCATATTTTAAATTTATATTTTTAAATTCAAAATCATTAAAAAAAACTAATTTGGTCAGACCTTATACTATTAGACACTTTAGAAAAGAAAGGTTAGAAGTAGATGTTGATTTTGCAATTCATAATAAAAATTCTGGCATTGCTTCTAGATGGGCCAGTATTGCTAAAGTTGGTGATAAAATTAAAGTTTCAGGACCAGGAGCAAGACAAGAAATAAAAAAAAATGCGGACTGGTACTTTTTTATTGGAGATATGTCAGCACTTCCGGCAATAACATCCAACTTAGAAGAGTTGGAAGCTAATTCTAAAGGAATTGTTATTTTAGAAATCTTGTCAAAAATGGATAAAATAGAAATTGATAAGCCTGATAATATTAAAGTCTATTGGTTAATTAACAATGTCAGTTATAAAAAATACGATTCAAAGCTTCTCGAAAAAGTTTCGAATATAAAATGGTTACCAGGAATGCCTTTTATTTGGGTGGCATGTGAATTTACTAAAATGAAAAAACTACGTGATCACTTTAAATTTAAAAAAAAAATAAATAAAGAAAATATTTATATCTCGAGTTATTGGAGAATTGGAAGTGATCAAGAACAACATAAATCAATTAAAAAAAAAGATTCTCTTGATTGGGGAAATTTTAAAAAAAAACTTTAAAAATCTATAAAAAAACAAACATTATTTTAGAATGATTCTTAATTAGGTTATTGAAATTTTTTTATAATAAATTAATATTAGTCTTTTAAAATTAAAATGAACGCAATTTTATCAGTCATAAAAAATAATAAAGCAATTTTTGTTGCTAACGATGGGCGTCTTTTAAAAAAATGTCTACTTGGTTTCCTAATACTTTCTCTTGCTTTTCAATCAACAGAATTTGGACAAATAGTAAGACTTGCACTAGTTGATGCTTATTTACAAGTTTCAGTATTTGTTGGTTTTACATTATTTGTATTCTTAGGTATTGATTCATTAACAAAATTTAATATCGAATCTTTCTTAATTAAAACCAAAAAAATTCATGTTCCTCTTGCCACTTTATTAGGAACTTTGCCTGGATGTGGCGGAGCAATTATAGTAGTTACTCAATATGTTCAAGGAAGAATATCTTTTGGTGCTTTAGTTGCAGTTCTTACCTCAACTATGGGTGATGCAGCTTTCCTTCTTCTAGCAAAAAGTCCAACTGACGGATTTTTAATATTTCTTATCGCAGGATTAACAGGAATCATAACCGGATACATTGTTGATTTTTTTCAAGAACAAGATTTTTTGCAAATTAAAAAAAATTTTAAAGTAGAATTTGAAAAAATTGAAAAAACTTTCGTCTCAAAATTCAATATTTTTTGGATTATAATTTTCATTCCTGGGTTTTTGATAGGAATACTAAACTCGTTTCAAATCAATATGGACTTATATAAATTTTTTGGTGATTTTAGTATAGTCGAATCCTTTGGTTCAATAGGAGCAATAATTTCAATTTTTATGTGGACACTCAACCCATTAAGTGATTTTCAATGTTCAACAGAGAAATCAAGATCATATCTTTCTAGAGTAATTGATACAACAAATTTTGTTACAACATGGGTTGTTTGTGGTTTTCTAATTTATGAAATAATTATCTATTTTAGTGGAGTTGATCTTAAAGCTTTATTTGATATTTGGATTGGCTTAATACCATTAATTGCAATTCTTTTTGGTTTTATTCCTGGTTGTGGACCTCAAATAGTTATTGCTAGTTTTTATTTAAATGGTTACATTCCATTCTCAGCTGAAATTGGTAACGCAATTTCTAATGATGGTGATGCATTATTTCCTGCTATTGCACTTGCACCTAAAGCAGCAATTTACGCTACACTATATAGTGGAATCCCAGCTATAATAGTGGCCTATAGTTATATGTATATCTTTGAATAATTTAAGAAATTTAAAAATTGTTTTACTTTTTATTTAACTTAGCAACTTTTATATCTTTTTCTTGGTCATATATCATTTTCTCTAGCCTTTTATGAAGTTGAATTATCAAAGATTTTATAATTGTACTTTCATCCATAATTGTTTTATTTACTTCATCAACAAGAACTGGCATTTTTTTATTGTTCTTTTTACCAAGTTCAACACTTAGAGATTTAATTATTTTTTGTGTTTCTAACTTAGACTTACTTATTTTTTTTGATTTAATCTTCGTTTCTAGCATATAATCTTTTAAAAAGTTCGGGTTTATTTCAACTAATTCAGATCCTGTTATTGCCCGAACTGTTGCTTTCCTATTTTCACCTAATATCAAAGAAAGTTCTCCAAACATTTCACCAGAAGACATTGCACCTACGACTTTCTTATCAATTTCAACATTAAATGAACCTGAAATTATTAGAAAAGCTGAATTTCCTTTTTCTCCTTGATTAATTATACAATCACCAGGTAACAATCTAATTTTATTATCTATTTCTGAATCATTTTTTTTTCCCTCCAAACTTGCTTGAGAATTAGTTGAAGTGATTGTATTCTTACTTGTGACATCGTAGTTAACTTTGGTTGAACTTTTTGATTCTGTCTTTAAAATTTTATCTTCATTAAACTTTTTATTTTTATTAATACTGTCCTGATTCAAAAGTTCCTTTTTTTTCATGGAGTTTGAATAATTAATAAAGATTCTTAGTTGATGAATAGCCGATCTTAAATTATTAATTCTTTGTTGTGTAATTTCACCCATATTAATTTAATTAGAATATTTTTAATAAAAATGATTTTTCAGATAAAATCAGATCATAAGATATAAATCTTAAAAACATATGATTACTTTAACTTAATATAATAATGCTACTAAGAACATTATTAGTAAATATAAATTATTTTTATATTCAATAAAAATTAGTATGATTTGTATTAGATATCTCTAAGATATTAAAAGAATTTAATTCGTTAAATGAGATTTCTTTAGCATGTCCAAAAATAATATTTTAGTTTTTCAACACATAGAGCAAGAAGGACTGGAAAATATTAAAGATTTTTTTCCCGCTTCAAAGTATAAATTTACAATAATTAAATTATTTAAAAATCAAGAAATACCTCAAAATCTCGAAAATTTTTCAATGATGATTGTCCTTGGTGGACCAATGGATACATGGATGGAACGTGATTATCCTTGGCTAGTTAATGAAAAAAATTCTATTAGAAGATTTGTTCTTGATCTAAAAAAACCATTTTTAGGAATATGTTTAGGATGGCAATTATTAGGTGAAATTTTAGGAGCGAGAATTCTAAAATCTAAAAAAACAGAGATTGGCTTCAATAAAGTAAAGTCAAATAAAATTATCAATAAAGATAAGATTTTTAAATATTTGCCGAAAGAATTTGAAGTTTTTCAATGGCATAGTTATGAAGTAAATAAAATCAAAAACAATAATTTTAAAGTTTTAGTATCTTCAAAAACTACTAATGTCCAATTATTTAAATATAAAGAACATGCATATGGAATGCAATTTCATTTAGAAATCAAAGAAGATACAATTGAAAAGTGGTGCAAGATAAGTTCTTATAAAAAGAATTTGGAAGAACATCTTAATATCAAAGAACTAGCAATGTTAAAAAAAACTCCAAAATTTAAATTTAAAAAAATTCATATCTTATGCAAAAGTTTTGTTAAAAACTTTTCAGATTTCATTAAAACTTGAAATGAAGAGTGACAAAAAGTATTATTAGATTTTTTTATTTGTAATCCAAATGCTTTGATAAGGAAGTAAAATAATTTCTCTATCTATATTATTTATTTTTTTATTTCTTAATATATCAAACCAATTATCTGTAGAAATTAAGTTAATATTGTGTAAATTAAATTTTTTTTTGTATTTAGTTAAATTGCTTACACAAAAAATACTTTGACTACGATCAATACTCTGTCTCCATATTCCAAAAAATTGATCTTCTAATTGTAGGGTAAACTGTGTAGCATTTGGGTGAAATGCAGGTTGTTTTTTTCTAACTAAAATGATCCTTGACAACTCTTTATAAATTTTACTATTTATAGATGATTTTGTTTTTATTTTTTTGACAAGATTGTTATAATCCCAATTTCTTCTATTAACTGATCTATAAGACTTTGTTTTTTTAAATTTTTTTATATCATTTTTAGAACCGACAAGGTTCTGAAAATAAACTGCAGGTATTCCTTCCATAGAAAATAAGATTTCATGAGATAATATAAATCTTCTAATTTTATAATTATCCATACCTTCAAATGTTTGAGTGAATGCATCCAATAATGTTGTGTTAACCTCATAAACATTATCTTCTTTATTTGATGATCTATAAGAAAGATAAGCTCCTGATTTTTGAAGAGTTTTAAAAAATCTATTTAATTCATTGTTTGGAATAATTCCCTCTAGTGGTCGCATTCCAATTCCATCATGTGTAGATAAAAAGTTAAGATAAGCATTACCAATTTGTGCCGGTGGCATACTTCGTGACCATCTCTTCAAATAAAAACTATTACCAGAAATAATTGCATGTATTAATAGTGGTGCTAAAGAAAAATTATAAATACAATGGGCTTCATTATTATTTCCAAAATAACTTAAGTTTTCATCACTAGGGATATTTGTTTCAGTTATTAAAATAAAATTTGGAGAGTAATTTTCAACTAATAACCTTATTAATCTAACTATAATGTGAGTTTCGGTAAGGTTTATACATTTACTTCCATATTCTTTCCATAAATAAGCTACAGCGTCTAATCTTAGGGCACATGCACCGTTATCTATATAAAATTTAATAATCTTAAGAAAAAAAATTAAAACTCTTGGATTTTTAAAATCAAAATCTATTTGGTCGTGACTAAAGGTGCACCAGACATAACCTTTCTTTACATCAGATCTTATTTCTTTTAACAACTTCGAGGTTCTGGGTCTTACAACTTTTGATAACCCATTAATTTTTTTTTTACTATAAATAAAATAATCTGATCCAGGCTCAATATTTTTTAAAAAGTTTTCAAATAAATTATTTGACGATGAACAATGATTAATTACCAGATCAGTCATAACCTTGAAGTTTGATGAAATTTCTTTAAAATCATTCCAATCACCATGCTCATCATCAATTCTTCTGTAATCAACAACAGCAAAGCCATCATCAGATGAAGAAGGGAAAAAAGGAAGGATATGTAAAAAATTAAAGTCCTTACAATACTTAGATAAAAAAGAATTTAGTGTTTTAAAATTTTTTTGGTTTTTTTCGACTACTGAGTCTGCATAAGTTATTAGAAAAAAATCTTTTTGATCCCATAAATCTTTATAAGGTTTTTTTTTTGAACTATTAAAAAAAATACATTTTATCTCCTTCGATAATTGATTTATTTTTTTTGACGAAGAATTCTTATAAATACCATTTAGATAATTTTTTAATATATTAGAATTTATTTTATTCATTAATAGAGATTAGCCTTTATTATCTAACTCTACTGCAAGTTTTAAATCATCTAAAAAGTCTGGAAAAGCTGTATCAACTCTATTCCAAGTTGGGATATTTGGAGATTCCATTGGCGAATCAAGAAAAATTTGTCCAGCTTCCATTATATTTCTTGCAAATAGTTCAACGGCAGATTCTTCTTCATGAACATCAATTTCAAAAGAATTCATTATTGCATCTTTTTTGTAAATTTGAACAAAATCAAGTGCTTCACGAAAATATGTTGCCTTTAGAGATCTAAAAATAGACATTGAAAATATTTCACCTTGAGAAGCAAGTTTTCTTATAAGAACTTTAACTATATCAATAGACATTTTAGACAATCCAGTGCTTTTATCATTTATAGAAATATTTTGGTGTTTGTGATCATAATTATCAGCAATATCTACCTGACACAATCTATTTCCAGCATAATTTCTAAACATTTCTGATAAAACTCCTATTTCTAAACCCCAGTCATAAGGGATTCTTATATCCTTTAAGACCCTTCTTCTAAAAGAAAATTCACCTGCCAATGGATATCTAAATGAATCAATAAATGAAATAAATTCATTGTTACCAATTGTTTTTTCTAAGGCTCTTAGTAATGGAGTTACAAGTAATCTTGATACTCTCCCTTTAACTTTATTTTTGGATATTCTGGGATAATAACCTTTACAAAAATCAAAATTGAATTTTGGATTAGCGACTGGATAAACCAATCGTGACAATAGGTCTTTATTGTATGTAAGTATATCACAGTCATGCAGAGCAACTGCTTCCGTGTTTCCTAGTGACAAAATATATCCCATACAATACCAAACATTTCTTCCTTTACCCATCTCTTGAGGAGCTAAATTATTGTCTAATAATTTTTTATCTAATTTTTGGAGGTTAGGTCCATCGTGCCATAATATTTTATGTATTTGTGGTAATTGTGAAAAAAATTTTTTAGCTTCTAAAAATTCTTTTTTATTTGCGCGATCTAAACCTATAACAATGTTTTGTAGATATTTTATTTTGCTAATTTCTTTTACTATATTAGGAAGAGCTTCACCTTTAAGCTCAGAAAAAAGTGAAGGCAATATTAATGTTATAGGTCTAAATTTAGAAAACTCTAAAATTTCATTTTCAAAGTCCTCACTTGTTCTTTTAGAAAAATTGTGAAGAGTAGCTATAATTCCATTTTGATAAAAATCAGTAATTTTTTATCTCCTTATTAAAAATATATTCTAATGATTCCTTCCAGCCTTCGGGTGCATCAGAGTTGCTTCTATATACATTTTTTTTTTTTTTTAAAAAATTTATATTTGTTTTAGATTTAATGATACATGCAAAATCTGTTAGTTCAAGCATAGGTATATCATTTTCGCTATCTCCAAGAGAAATTGTAGTATAGGACTCATCCATTACATTCTTTATCTTTAAAAACTTTTTTAATGCCAAACCTTTATCATATTTATCAGAAATATGAATAAACCTTCCACCCTCAAGAATATCAAAATTTGCATTAATAGATTTAATTTCACTTCGAAAATCTTTTTTTCTTTCAGGTGAATCTTCCCAAAAAATTGGATTTGTAAATTTTCTAATTTTACTAAGTTTTACGTCAATACCTCTAAGTTTTGTAATTTTAGAAATTTTTTTTTCCGTTAAATCCATATAAAAACTAAAGTCATATTTTTCTTTTAAAAAATGTAACTGTTTAGCAAGTTGTGAAGGATTCAGTTTTGTTAATTTAAAAACTAAATGATTTTTATACTTTGTAAATTTAAAGTCCATTTTATTATGTCTAAAGTAATCTAATGGAAAAAAAATACATGCTCCATTTTCAACTATAAATGGAAAATTAATTTTTAATTTATCTTGAATAATTAAAATCTCTTCATACGTTTTGCTTGATACAAATATTAACTCAAATTTGAATTTACATTTACTTATGTAACTTCTTAAAGAACCAAATGAATAAGTATCATTATTTAAGAATGTTCCATCAAGGTCTGAGAAAATTATGAACTTCATTTTTAGAATTAATATAAAAAGATATTTATCAATTTGTAACAAAAATATAAAATAATAGATTATGATTGAAATTTTAAAAAATTCAATTTATCTGACCGAACTTATATTAGATAAAACTTAATCTATTGATAAGATAAATATTTCTATCTTTTTTTGAAGACAAAAATAAATATCTTGATTTAAAAAAATATAAGTTATAACCTGTTTAAACGTTCAACCTTTATGGTCGGAAGTAGGTTTGACACCGAAGGAACGCATCCGTCTGTCTTTCCACTCCGATAATAAGTAAAAAGCAGATGTATAACGAAATTTATAAAAACTCAAAAGTCAGGAAATTTTATGATCAAATATATGATTGGGCACAATCTTTACCTGAAAATATAATTGTTAAAAAAAAAATTGAGGCTGAAAATCTATTTAAGAAAATTGGCATTACATTTTCTGTATACAATAATTTTGATTCAACTGAACGATTAATACCCTTTGATATGTTCCCAAGAATAATTTCAGGAAAAGAGTGGAAAAAAATAAAAAAAGGTGTTGTGCAAAGAGCATTAGGTATTAATGCTTTTTTAAATGATATTTATAATTCGGGTGAAATTATAAAAGCAAAAGTAATACCCGAAAATTTGATTTATAAAAACCCAGCATATGAAATTAAAATGGTTGGATTTAATGTTCCAAAAAAAATTTATAGTCCAATTATTGGTTCAGATATCGTTAGAGTAAATGAAAATATATTTAAAGTTCTTGAAGACAATTGTCGCACACCCTCAGGTGTTTCATATATGATTGAAAATCGAGAAATAATGATGCGAATGTTTCCAGAGTTATTTGAAAAGTTAAAAATTGAGACTGTAGAAAATTATCCTAATTATCTATTAGACGTCTTAAAAAGCTTAGCTCCAAGGAAATGTAAAAAGGAACCAAAGGTTGTAATATTAACTCCTGGCTCATTAAATAGTGCATATTATGAACATAGTTTTCTTGCAGACCTTATGGGTGTCGAGTTAGTTCAAGGAACGGATCTTTTTGTTGATGAATCAATTACTTACATGAAAACAACCAGAGGGCCTCAAAAAGTAGATATTATATATAGAAGGATTGATGATAAATTCATTGATCCAATAACTTTTGACAACTCTTCACTTATTGGAATTCCTGGTCTATTTGACTCATACAAATCAGGTAATGTTAATATTTGTTCTGCTCCTGGATCAGGTATTGCTGATGATAAAGCAATTTATACCTACTTACCTGATATTATAAAGTTTTACTTAGGTGAAGAGCCCGTACTAGAGAATGTAAAAACCTGGAGATGTTATAAAGATGATGAAAAAAAATATGTACTTAACAATTTAAATAAATTGGTAGTAAAAGAAGTCCATGGTTCAGGAGGCTATGGCTTAATGATTGGAAGTAAATCATCAAAAAAAGAAATTGAACACTTTAGAAAAAAAATTCTTTTAAATCCTGCAAACTATATTGCTCAACCTATTCTTGAATTATCCTCTGTCCCAATCTTTGACAAAAATAGTTTATCACCTAGACATGTTGATCTTAGACCATTTTGTTTGGTCGGATCAAATAAGACAAAGTTGGTTAGTGGGGGATTAACCAGAGTAGCTTTAAAAAAAGGATCGTTAATAGTTAACTCTTCGCAAGGAGGAGGAGTTAAAGATACTTGGGTACTCAACGAATAATTAATATGTTAAGTAGAACAGCAGAAAATTTATTTTGGGCAGCTAGATATATTGAACGAGCTGATTCATTAGCTAGACTTTTAGAGGTCGGATATAGAATTTCTTTGATTCCAAATACCGATGCAGGTTACAACAATGAATGGGAATCAATTTTAGAAACATCAGGAATTAAAAATGAATATATAAAAAAATATAAAACTATATCTAAAGAAAAAATTATTTTCTATTTACTTTTTGATGCAGAAAACCCCTCCTCAGTGAAAAACTGTATAACATCAGCTCGAGAAAATATAAGAATGGTAAGAACAGCAGTTACTCTTGAGGTTTGGAATGCTATCAATTCTTCATTTCACGAATTAGACAAAATTATGAATGATAGAAAAAATTTCTTGAAAGAATTACCTGAAATTATTGAATGGACAAAAAAACAAGTGAATTTAATACGTGGTACCATACTTAATACTCAACTTATTAATGATGGTTATGATTTTTTAATATTAGGAACTTATTTTGAGAGAGCCGATTTTACAGCTAGAATAATAAATGTTAAATATTTTATCCTACTTCCAAGCATAAATTATGTTGGTACCGATATAGATAATTTTCAATGGAGTTTAATGCTTAGATCAATTTCTTCATTTAGAGCATTCAAATGGGCATATGGAGGAGAAGAAATCACATATACAAAAATTATTGATTTTTTAATTCTAAATATGACTTGCCCTAGATCTTTAATTTTTTCGGTTGAAAAAATTCACCATCATTTAGATAGACTAACTAAATTTTACAGACAAACTTCTACATCAAAAAAAAAAATAAGTGCAATACACAAAAATTTAAAAACTTTAAATGCTAGTAAAATTTCAGATATTGGTTTGCATGAATTTCTAAAGTTATTTATTGAAGAAATAAATTTCGTTTTTAAAAAATTTGAGCAGAAGTACTTTTTTGGAATAGAAGTATGAAAATTAAGGTTACACACTCTACAACCTATAAATATAATTCAAAAGTTCCAAGGCTAATACAATGTCTTAAACTTCATCCATCGATATGCAGCAATCAAGAAATTGAAGAATGGAATATTTCATCAAATATTGGAAAAATAATTGAATCTCATATTGATTCACTAGGTCATAAAGTGCAAAATATTTTTATCAATAACTTTATTGGACAACTAAAAATTACATCTAAAGGTATTTTAAAAACTAAAGATTTGTCGGGAATTGTGAAAGGGTTAAAAGAAAAAGTTAATCCACTTTGTTTTTTAAGAGAAACTGACTTAACAAAACCATGCAAAAGTATTGAAAAAATATCAAAAGAAATAAAAGTAAAAAATAAAGACAAAATTGAATTTGCTCATGAACTTAATTTAGCAGTTGCTAATTCTATTGAATATGTAAGTGGTTCAACAACAATATATACAAGTTCTAAGGATGCCTTAAAGCAAAAAAAAGGTGTTTGTCAAGATTTTGCACACATACTAATAAGCATTGCACGGTTTAATAATCTTCCGGCTAGATACATTAATGGCTTTCTATTAGAACAAACTAATTCTGGTGAGAACACCACTCACGCGTGGGTGGAAATATTTATAAAAAATTTAGGTTGGGTAGCATTTGATCCATCACGTAAAAAATGTATTGATGAAAAATATATTAGAATTAGTGCTGGATTTGACTTCCTCGATGCCTCAACTATAAAGGGAGTGAAAACTAATTATGATGGAATGGAACTTCTAGATACCAAGGTAAATATTGAAAACTGTCAATAAAGATTAGTAAATGAATAAATGGAGTGAATGAAAGAATTTGAACCTTCAACATGCAGTACGAAATTTTTTACATATTTATCTTTTCATACTAGCGTGTTGCAAAACTATTTTCTGTGATATTTCTTTGGCCTCTGGTTTTTTTCTAATTGACCAAACCATATCTTTAGCAAGTTTAGTTCTTAACTTATTATCTACTATAGGTTTAAAATAATCTTTATTTAGCTTAAATTTATACTCATTTTCCTCTAAAAAATTTATTTTCCATGGCTCATGAATTAGATTTTTAGGAAGATTTTTCAACTCTGGCACCCATTTTCTGATAAATATTCCATTCGGATCTTGATCATATGATTGTTTTATTACATTATATATTCGAATAGTATTTATTCCAGTAGTGCCTGACTGCATTTGTATTTGTGGATAATGAATTCCTGGTTCATAATCTGTAAATTGGTTAGCTAAAAACTTAGACGTTTTTTTCCAATCCAGCCAAAGCTGATATGATGCAAATGATACGATCATTGCTCGCATTCTAAAATTTAACCACCCTTTTACATTTAAGAATCTCATACAAGCATCTAAAAATGGGAATCCTGTTGCCCCTTCTTTCCATCTTTTAAAATACTCATAATTAAAACTACTTTCTCTTAACCCATTATAAAGTGGATGCAAATTTTCATACTCAATTTTAGGTTCGTCGTATAATTTCTGTATAAAGTGACAATGCCAAGCCAATCTTTTCTTAAAAGAATTAATGGAAACTTTTTCAATAAGTTTTTGTTCTACAATTTTTTCAATTTGTTTAATTATGTATTTTATAGAAATTGTTCCAAAGCTGAGATGCGGACTTAATCTTGAACAAGAATCTTCAGCTGTCAAAGGACTTGACATTTTTTTTGAGTAATTTTTATGTCTATCAATTAGAAATGAACTCAAACATGATAACGCACTATTCTCACCTCCTTTTTGACAATTATTAACAGAAAAACTTAATTTAATAGAATTACTTTCATTATCATCAAAAAAATTATATTTTGAAATAGGTCCGCACAATGGACTTGAAGTAAATTTATGCCAATGTGAAGACCATTTTCCTCTTATTCTTTTTTCGAGCTGTACACCAAATTGATTCTTTTGAATCCAATTTACTCTTTTTTCTTTCATCAATGAATCGACATCATTATCTAACATGGAAAAATAAGTTCCTTTAAAAATTTTATGAGAATAAATGTTCGTTATTTTAAATTTTCCGATTAAATGCTTTAATACTTCAGTTGTATTACCCTTATATAAGTTAAGTTTCGTATTAAATTTTTTTTTTAAATTTTTGTCTAAATCTATCAATGAATCGTTAAGAAAACTCAAATGAAAATCACTCGTTGTGTTTAATCCTAAAAAACCATCATCAATTATAAAAATTGGCAAGCATGACGAATCTTGCGACGCTGTAAAAAGTGCCTTATTATCTTCCAGCCTAAGATCATATCTAAACCACATTATGGATTTTTTCATATATAAGATTTTTTAATTCTAATCGAAAATTCAACTATATTTTTCACATGACAAAATTTTTGTTATTAATATAATTTAACTAATAAAATAATGAGAAAATTTATTATTTAATAAAAACTTCAAACTACAGTATTGTGCAATAATCAATTAGATGGCTGAGAGAATTTCACCCCGGACTCCGGTAGCACAAACTTAATACTATAGTTTTTGTCTAAATTTGTTTGCTTTTTCTTCGTAATGTATTCTGATAATAATTAAAATAAAATTGATAGTAGAGAAAATAATTAACGAATGAAAATCATTAAAAAACAAACAGATTAATATTATTTCTGAAAATACAACTAAATAGTTTGGATGCCTCATATATTTAAATATCCATGTTTTTACTAATGGTTTATTTATCACTATTATTCTTGTAGTCCAGAATTTTCCTAGCTGATAGATAATTAAATATCTAAAAAATTGTAGAAAAAAAAATAAATATAGATATTGAATATTTATATTTGTGTTAAAAAAAGATTTGACTAAAAAAAATGAAACAAAAATGACGTGAAAAAAAACAATAAATTTATAATGAAACGAATAATATTCTTCAGCACCATCTTCAAGCAATCTTTTTGTATTTTTTTTACTCAAAACAAGTTCAAATAATCTACTAAAAATAACATAAATCATTAAATAAGTATCAACCATTAGGAGCTATTTTAATCCCTGACAAACCTGCGGTAAAGCCAGGTCCAAGTGCACTCATTAAGAATGTGCCACTGTATTTTTTTTTTATCATCTCCATTAATACTAGTAAAACTGAAACAGAAGAAACATTTCCAAAATTAGATAGAATTTTCTCAGACTCTCGAATAGTCTTATTATTATTCAAAATTTTTTTATAAGCTTCAATAATTCTCATTCCTCCAGAATGAAGAACGTAACCATTTATGTTTTTTAACGGAAAATTTCTTAAAACGTATGGTAATCTTTTTGTTATAAATTCTGGAATGACTTTGTCAAAAACAACTGATAATCCATCGTCTTCCACACCCCACCCCATTAAGGACAAAGAATTTTTCCAGGTATACTCTTTTGATTCTAATAAGTTACAATCTCCATCCTCCTCTACCAAATAAGATACACATCCATCACCAAACAGAGCTGTACTAACTATATTTTCTTTACTAAAAATTTGAGGTCTAAACGTTAGGCTACAAAGCTCAACATTACAAACAAGAATAGATTTTCTTATACTTTTAAAAATCTCAACAGCTCTGTTTAATCCCAAAACTCCACCAGCACATCCGTATCCAAAGATTGGTAGGCGAACAATTTCATTATTAAAGTTAAATAAATTAAAAATTTCAGCATCAATACTTGGTGTAGAAATACCAGTACTGTTTACAAGAATTATACCCCCTATTTTTTCTGGTGTTGTATTTGTTTTTAAAATTGTTTCTTCTATTGATTTTTTTAATAGAGAAACGGCATTTTTTTTAAATAAATAGTTCCTTTCAGACCAATTATGTTCATTTAAATACCAATTAAGTTGTTCGGTAAGATATCTTGTTTTAACTCCAGAGTTATCATAAACTTTTTCCATTTTTTTAAAGTTTATTTTTGGTGAAAATAATTTTCTGCCTATATCTTTAATGTCTCCTTGATAAACTTTATTTTTAGGAAACGCTGAACTAAGACCATTTATACTTATCATTTATTATATTTAATACCTAAAATTATTAATAAAAGGAAATTAAAATTTGTATTTAAATTTCTTGAAGAATAACTATCTTTAAATCATTATGGTTAATATTCCAAACTTTTTAATACCTCATTTTAGAACGAATCATGCTGGAGAAACTGGAGCGGTATTTATTTATAAAGGCATACTTTTGCTTTCCAAAGATCAAGATATTTTAGATTTTTCCTCGGAACATCTTAAAACTGAGCAAGGTCACTTGAATCAGATTGAAAAAATCCTCCCTAAAGATAAACACAGTAAATTACTATTTTTATGGAAAATTTTAGGGTTTTTAACGGGATTTATTCCTGTTATTTTAGGAAAAAAATTTGTTTATGCTACAATTTTTGCAGTTGAGTCTTTTGTTGAACAACATTATCAAGAACAAATTGACTTGGTTTCAAATGATAAGTCACTCAAAAATTTACAAGAATTTATAAATAAACTAATGCACGATGAAATTGATCACAAAGACCAAGCTTTAGAAAAAATGGGCCAAATGAATTTTTTTCATAACATTTGGGGTTTGGTTGTAAAATTAGGTTCTGTTGCAGCAGTAAAAGTCTCAAAAAAATTGTGATTAGATAAAATGATAAAATTAATTAAAAAAAAACTTATTCTTTTTGCTATTTTATTTATCACTTTTGAAGTCCAGGGTAAAACGACAAATGTAATAAAGTTGTCTTGTGAATATGATCCAGATTTAATCAAAAGAGAATCAAAAAATCTAGATTCTTCTGAGGAAAAAAGCCTGAATACTTCACAAATTTGCAAATCTTTTAGTTGCAAAGATAATGTTGAGATTCACCAAGATAATAAACCTAACGGTGAAACTGAATATAGGTTGAAAAACTCTTGGTTTAATCATCAAGGGATATTACTTGATGATTTCAAAATTACTGAGAATATGATTTCAATTAATACATTCGTATCGCGAGCTTATTTTTTAGAATCCTATTTGATAGATAGAATTACGGGAAAAACAAAAAGAACATTCTACAGATTTGATAATCCAGATTTTTTTTACAACATTCAAAAACTCCAAAAAAGTAAGACTATTGATAAACCTTTATTTAACGAAAAGGGTAAATTATCTCTCAAAACAATTAAATCATTCTCTTTAAAACCCTGGGAAATATTTTATTTCGAAGGTAAATGTCTAGAAGGAACTGGAATATAGAGATTTCAAGATTTTATGATATTTTTATCTAAGGGATTTGAACCCAGGGTATCCCGTAAAACTAGTATAGTTTACTGACAAATGAATAAAGGAAAAAAAAATTCTTAGGCAGTTGATATTATTAATTAAGTGGCATTTAATTTGCTAACATTAAACTATGGATGCAAATGATATCAAAAATACAGAAACGAGAAGATTTAAAGAATATCTAGAGATTGGTGACTCTTACTATCAGAGGAATGATATTGAATCAGCGATAAAAAGTTATTTCTCAGCTCTTAAAATTGACAAGACGCATTACAATATATTGAGAAATATATACATCAAATTTTCTTCAGCAAAAATTTCAAATGCTAATAAAAAGGTAATGAAGGAAATTTGTTTGTTTTTTTTAGATCAACAAAATATTTGTCATAGGTATGGTTTTGATAATTTCTTAAGATTTACTATTTATAATGAAAATAAAGATCACATTGAAAATATTAAGGTTAATAAATGTTATAAATTTAATGATAAATTAATTTCCATACTAAATGATAAAATCCTTCAACTTATTCTAAAAAGATGTTTAGTAGTAGATTCTGATTTAGAAGAATTCTTGACACAAATAAGAAAGAATTTATTAGAAATCTATAGAAGCAAAAAAAGAATTATCATTAAAAAAATCTACAAATTTTTAATCTGCTTTGCTGAACAATGTTTTTTTAATGAATATATTTTCAAATCCACAAAAAAAGAAGAAAAACTCTTATTAAAAATTGAACAAGATTTATATAAAAAAAGAATAATTGACGAATATGATCTTCTACTAATATCTCTTTACAAACCTATTGGATCTCTGAATTTTTTATATAATCAACTAAGTTCATATCAATCAGAATCAAAAGATTTTGATAATTATTTAAAATTTACTTTCCGGGATTCTAAATATGAAAATCTTTTAGCTAATGACATCGAAAAGATTTCAAAGATTAATAACGAAAAATCTTTGTTAATAAAAAATCAATATGAGGAAAATCCATATCCCAGATGGAGAACAACTAATTTATCAGAAAAAATGGGTCTTAAGGATTTAATATACAAAAGAACTAATAATCATTTTATTGATGATGGTCTAAAGAAAAAGAAAATTCTTATTGCTGGGTGTGGAACCGGACAACAAATTTTAAATTATTCTGGAATAAATGATGTCGATATTTTTGCAATTGATATAAGTAAGGCAAGTCTTGCTTATGCAAAAAGAAAGACAGATCAATATAAAATTCAAAACATTAAATACTTTGAAATTGATCTTCTAAATATTGATTTGCTTAAAGAATCATTCGACATGATAATATGTACTGGAGTCCTTCACCATATGGAAAAACCACTCGAAGGGTTAAAATCATTATGCAAAGTGTTAAAGCCAAATGGA
>MDTB01084589.1_pt1 | contig 38192 bp, 40 predicted proteins | sample 811161 | NCBI WGS metagenome assembly MDTB01 (sample SAMN05326650, study PRJNA326480) | marine metagenome | isolation source: seawater | place: Mediterranean Sea | collected 2009 | reverse complement strand
TTTCTTCTGTTGGATCAGGGTGATGAGATGGGAAAGTGCCATCCACTTCTCCGTTAATGAGAATATGTTTTCCAGGAATGTGTTTTAATAAATTTTTTAAAATTATTCCTGATGACCCATTTCCTGGATCCCAAACAACTTTAAGTTTTGAACTATCAAAAGAAATTGTATCTACTAATTTTGCAATATAAGAATTAATTATATTATAATAATCTACACTACCTTTACTAATTTTTAAGTTATTTTTCTTAGAGAGACTTTTAATCTTTTTTCCATAATAACTTCCTTCTTTAGATAAAATTTTGAAGCCATTATAATCAGAGGGATTATGAGACCCTGTAATCATGATAGCCCCATCTGCTTTAAGTTTTACAGATGAAAAATAAAGCATTGGAGAAGAACATAAGCCTATCTTAGTAACACATGCCCCGCAATCGTATAACCCTTGAATTAAATTATTTTCTAAAATAGGTGATGAAAGCCTACCATCATAACCTACAATAATATTCAAAGTATTAAACTTCTTTTTGATCTGCTTGGCAAAGTTATAGCCTATAAAATAAGAATCTTGAACGGTTAAAGTCTTACCTACTATCCCTCTTATATCATATTCTCTGAATATACTGTTATCAAAATTATGTTTATTATTTTTTTTCATTTCTAGCTTACAAAGCCTATTCCATAATATTTTATATTAATTTTATTTATATCATTTTTGTTAAAGATATTCCTTAAATCTAGAATTATCGGATTTTTAATTGTTTCTTTTATTTTTTTTAAATCTAATCCTCTATATTCATTCCATTCAGTATGTATTACTAATAAGTCTGAATCTTTAATCGCAGCAAATACATCATTAAACCACTTTACCTTATTAAATTCTTTTAATTTTAAAAAGCTTTTATTATAAGCAGGATCATGAGCTTTAATAATCGCTCCTAACTTAATTAGTTGAGGAATAATTACCAAGCTAGGAGATTCTCTTAAGTCATCAGTGTTTGGTTTAAAAGTTACACCTAAAAAAGCTATTTTTTTATTTTTGACTTTAGAATTAAGAAGTTTTTTTATTTTATTAACCATCATAAATTTTCTTTTTTCATTAAAGTCTATTACAGATTTTACCAAAGTATTTTTAACTCTATATTTTTTAAATGATGAATAAAGTGCTCTTGTATCTTTAGGAAAACAGCTGCCACCAAAACCTGGACCAGGATGTAAGAATTTTGAACCTATTCTATTATCAAGCCCCATACCTTTAGCTACCATCTGAACGTTACCGCCTGCTTTTTCACAAAGATTTGCCATTTCATTTATAAAAGAAATTTTTAGTGCTAAAAAAGCATTTGAAGCATATTTAATCATTTCAGCACTTTCTAAATCTGTAAACAATAAAGGAGCCTCTCTTAGATTTAAAGGTCTATATAAGTTTTCTAGTATTTCTTTTGAAACTCTATTAGTTACTCCACAGACTACTCTATCTGGCCGCATAAAGTCCTCTATGGCAGATCCTTCTCTTAAAAATTCTGGATTAGAGGCAATAAAATAATCCTCATCATACAATAAGTCTGGCCTTAACTTTTTTATTATATCTATTAACCTATTTCCTGTTCCTACAGGAACAGTAGATTTAGTAATTATTATTTTTTTTTGTTTTTTAGTTAAAAGTTTAGAAATATCTTTACATACTTTAAATACATATTTTAAATCAGCTTCTCCATCACCTCTTCTTGAACTTGGTGTTCCTACTGCTATGAATATAACCTGAGCACTCTTTATATCACTTACATTATTACTAAAGACAAGATGCTTTGCATTAGTATTTTTTTTTACTAAATCTGATAATCCTGGTTCATAAATAGGAATAATATTTTTTTTAAGCTTACCTATTTTATCTTTATTGCTATCAATACAAATCACATTATAACCAAATTCAGAAAAACATGATGCGGTAACTAAACCTACATATCCAGCTCCTATTACTGCAATTTTCATTTTACACTCCTAAGTTTTTAATATAATTTTTAACTTCAGTCTTTATTTCCTTGTCTTCTAATGCAACATGTAATTGAGCTTTTAAGAAACCTAGTTTATTACCGCAATCATACCTTTTACCACTAAATTTACAGCCCCACGTATCATTATGTTTATTACTTAATGCAATAGCATCAGTTAATTGTAATTCTCCCTGACTCCCAGCTTTAGTCTTCTTGATATATTTAAATATACTATTACAAAGTATATATCTTCCTACTATTGCTAGGTTAGAAGGAGAGTTTTTGAAATTTGGCTTCTCTATTAAATTTTTAATTTTATAATTTTTTCTTGATGGAAAAAAAGGTTCAATAATCCCATATTTTGATACATCTCTTTTATCTACCTCCATAACACCTAAGATATTATTTTTTTTTCTATTATATAACTTCAATAACTCTTTAGTACAATTATTACCTATTATTAAATCATCTGGCAGAATTACACAAATATCTTCACCTTTAACAAGATTTTCAGCTAACAGAATTGCATTAGCTAGTCCTAATGGTTTATTCTGGAATATTACTTTTAGATTTTTTTTATTAATATTTAATTTTTCCATTTTTTTTAATAAGTTAAATTTTCCTTTTTTAAAGAGGTAGTTTTCTAATTTATTATTTTTGGTAAAGTATTTTAAAGGATTAAGGTTTTCTTTATTAACAATAAAAATAAAATTTTCAATGCCTGCATTTTTTGCCTCAGCTACGGCAAAATCTAAAAGAGGCCTATCCAAAACATTTAACATCTCCTTTGAAACCGCTTTTGTAATTGGTAAAAACCTTGTGCCCATGCCTGCTATTGGTATAACTGCTGTTTTAATAATACTCATAATTACTCAAATAACCTTTAAGTCCTCAATTAAAAATTGTGGTTTTTTTTTATCATCCCATTCATTAATAGTAATTTTTCCAACTACATCAAACCTTGAACTATTTTCTAAAACATTACATATTTCCTTATTTAAACAATTGAAAGCTATAGCCTTAATTTTTTTTCCATAAATATCTTCTAAGGTACATAATAAATGCTTATTATCTTTTCCAATTTTTCTTGAAAAGACTGAAGTCACTCCTTTTATCAAAATTTTTGGTTCTGGATTACCCATACCATAAGGTTCCAACTCCTGCAGTCTTTCAATCATTTTTATATTCATATCTTCTATATTAGTTTCTAAGTCTATATTTATAACATTTTTTTTATTTTTTAAAAATATTGAATTATTATTGTCTAAATACTTTTTAAGTTTTTCTAGATTTTTTGCTTTTAATTTAAAGCCTCCAGCCATTGCGTGCCCTCCACCGGATTCTATAAAGCCTAATTCTAGTAAACTAGATAATACTTTACTTATATCAATATTTTTTACTGATCTTATCGATCCTGATACTTCTTCTTCCAATATACTCATTACAAATGCAGGAACTTTATAATCTTCTACCAATCTACTGGCAATAATACCAACTATGCCAGGATGCCATGTTTTACTAGCAAGAAAAATAAAATTATTATTATTATTATTTATTAATGATACTGCTTTGTCATAGGCAAGAGCTTCTAGAGTTTTTCTTTCTTTATTGCTATTTATCAATTTATCAGCTATTAAATTCAAATCTTCATCTTTATTTTTAGTTAACAATTGGAAACCAAGATTAGGATCACCTATGCGACCTGCTGCATTTATACAGGGGCCTATATAATAGGAAATATCTGCAGCTTTAATTAAACTATTCAATTTTAATTTATTTTTTAAAACATTTAATCCTTTATTTAAATTATAATTTATAATTTCTAATCCTTTTTTTACAAATAACCTATTAGTCTTCTCTAAAGGAACTAGATCGCATATTGTTCCTATTGCCACTATATCTAAAAGTCTTTTTAAATTTGGTTCTTTAGTGTTTTTAAAAAACCCTCTATTTCTTAGTTCTCTGTTTACTCCAACTATGAACAAAAAGGCCAATCCAGCTGTACACAAAATATCTAAATTACTTTCATCATCATCTAATTTTGGATTAACTATAGAGACAGGTTTCCCCAACTTTTTAACTTCATGGTGATCAATTATTGACACATCTATTCCACAATCCTTTGCATAAAGAATTGAACTACTATCATTAGTTCCACAATCTAAAGCAATCAGAAAACTTACCTCTAAGCTATGAAAGTAATCTATAGCATTTTTACTTATTCCATAACCATCCTTAATTCTATCAGGTATATATACTTCAGTATTAATATTTATAAATTTTAAATATTTATATAATATTGCAGAAGAAGTTGCACCATCTACATCATAGTCACCTAACAAGCCTACAACCTCATTATTAATTATTTTCATTACTAATGTATTTATAGCTAGATTCATATTCTTTAAAACAAATGGATCTGGAAGGTATTTTTTTAGAGATGGATTTGTAACATAAGTTATTTGGTTTAAATCAGTTTTTCTTATTGCCAATACCTTAGCAACTTCTTCCGATAAATTATAATTAAGCTTAATTGTTTTTACTTGATCTATTGAAGTTTTATCTAATTTCCAATAATTACCATTAATAGACTTTTCATCTGTAAGATAACAATTAGAAAGGTCCATTAGTATTGTTTTAATCTAAAATTATGAGCTGCCTTAATTGTTCTTACAGTCCCAGTTACAGACCTCATTATAATAGACTCAGTAATAGCTTTAGAACCTATAATCTTTACTCCTTTTAACATTGAACCATCAGTAACACCAGTAGCTGCAAACATTGAGTCTCCAGAAGCTAAATCATTTAATAAATACTTTTTATCTAGGTCTTCAATTCCTAATTTTCTTGCTCTATTTTTTTCATCTTCTTCATAAAACTTTAATCTCGCTTGCATTTGTCCACCAATACACCTTAGTGCAGCAGCAGCTAATACTCCCTCTGGAGCTCCTCCTATTCCAATATACATATCAACACCAGATTCTGGACTTGCCGTAGCAATAATGCCTGATACATCTCCATCTGGAATAAGCATAATCCTTGCCCCAGCCTCTCTGCATTTAATTATGATATCTTGATGTCTAGGTCGATCTAGAATGCATACTACCAAGTCATTTACTGCTTTTTCTTTTGCTTTAGCTAGGTTTTTAAGGTTGTTCTTTGGGTCTTCATCCAAATCAATAATATCATCAGGAAGATTTCCACCAATTGCTATTTTATCCATGTAAACATCTGGTGCATTTAGAAAGCCTCCTTTTTCAGAAAAAGCTAATACAGTTAGAGCATTATTTCCACCTGTTGCGCATATTGTAGTACCTTCTAGCGGGTCTAAAGCTATGTCTACTTTTGGGCCATTCCCACTTCCAACTTTTTCTCCTATGTATAGCATAGGAGCTTTATCTCTCTCACCTTCTCCTATTACTACTTCTCCCTCTATATCTAAGCTATTAAGTGACTGCCTCATAGCCCTCACAGCTGCTGCATCTGCTTGTTTTTCATCACCTAGTCCAATCCAACTACTTGCAGATAAAGCTGCTGCTTCAGTTACTCTAACAGCTTCAAGTGCTAAATTTCTTTCTTTTATTTCTAGACTTTTTTTATTCATAAATTATTCTCAATTCTTATAAAGTTTATTTTAGTTTTTACTTTATCAATTTTTTTAATTTTTTTAATAGCTAATAATAATTGTTTCTCTAAAATAGTATGCGTTATAAATATCAACTGAGCGTGAGTAGAGATTTTTTTTTCTAATTGAAACATTGAACTTATAGATATTTTCTGCTTTTTAAATAATGAAGTAATATCTGCTAAAACTCCTGGTTTATCCATTACACTCATTCTGATGTAAAATTTACCCTTTCTATTTAACATATATGCTTTTTTGTATTGCTTAGGCGTACTATTGATTAAACCAAACTTTCTTTTTTTATTACTATTAAAATTAATTATATCTGAAAGTACAGATGCTGCTGTAGGCTCTTTACCTGCTCCTTTTCCAATTAATATTATTTTATCAGATAGATGACCCTCAATTACAACAGAATTTAATTCATTTTTTACTCTAGCTAATAAACTTTTTTTAGAGACTAAACATGGATGTACTCTTAATTGCAAGATTTGCTTCTTTATATTACATATCCCTAATAACAATACAGTATAGCCTAACTTTTCAGCCATTTCTAAATCTATAATTGATATCTTAGTTATACCCTCTTTATAAACTTCTTTGATTTTTAAATTATTACTAAATATTAAATTTGATAATATTAACAATTTATAAGCAGTATCTGTTCCACTTACATCATCAAAAGGATCTGCTTCAGCAAATCCTGCTTTTTGTGCATTTTTTAAAGCTGATTCAAAAGATAATTTCCTTTCATACATTTGCGAAAGTATGTAATTACATGTTCCATTTAAAATACCATAAATATTAGTGACATTATCAGCTAACATTCTATTTTCAATAACACTTATAACTGGTACACCTCCTGCAACTGCAGCTTCAAAATTAATATTAACATTATGTTTTACAGCTAAATTATTTAACATTTTTCCGTGTGTAGCTATTAAAGCTTTATTAGCAGTAACTAAATGTTTTTTTGTATTTAGAGTTTTTTTTGCAATTTCTAATGCTAAACCCGATGAACCTCCAATTAGTTCTACTATTACATGGATATCTGATATGTTAATAATATCTATTGGGTTTTTAAACCAAGTATACTTTTTTATATCAAATGATCTTTTTTTCTTTTTATTTTTTGCAGATATTCCTACTATATTAATTTCTAAATCATACTTTTTTTTAAAATTATTTTTTTCTTTCTCTATTGACTCAATTACTCCACTCCCTACTGTACCGAGCCCAATAATACCTATATTTAAATCCATATTAAACCTTTTAAAAGCTTATATTATTTTTAATATTTCTTGCTGCTTGACGAATCCTTTGTTCATTTTCTACTAAACTAATTCTAACATGCTTATCTCCATATAATCCAAAACCAATACCTGGAGAAACAGCTAAAGAAGCTTTCTTTAGTAAAATTTTAGCAAAGTTTACGCTGCCTTTTTTCAAGTATTTTTTTGGAATTGGAGCCCAAGCAAACATAGTAGCCTCAGGTATAGGTATTTCCCAACCACACCTTTTCATAGATTCTATTAAAACATTTCTTCTCTTTTTATATAAATTTCTAATATTTTCAACATGCTCTTGAGATCCATTTAATGCTGTAGCAGCAGCCACTTGTATAGGTGTAAATGCTCCATAATCAAGATATGATTTAATTCTAGCCAGAGCAGCTATTAATGTTCTATTACCGCTTGCAAAACCAATTCTCCATCCTGGCATATTATAAGATTTACTCATAGATGAAAATTCTACTGAAATTTTTTTTGCGTTTTTAACTTGTAAAATAGAAGGTGGGGGAATATCATCAAAATATATCTCAGAATATGCAAGGTCAGAAAGTATCCAAATACTATTTCGTTCACAAACTTTTACTAACTCTTTATAAAAATTTAAATCTACTACTTTAGTTGTTGGGTTATTTGGATAATTTATTACAATCGCTTTAATTTTATTTTTATATTTTTGTATACTTGAAGTTAAACTTTTTAAGAATATTTCTTCATTAGACATTTTTATTCTTTTAACTTTCGCTCCAGCAATTAAAAAGCCATATGGGTGTATAGGGTAACTTGGATCAGGAACTAATATTATATCACCTTTAGAAGTGATTGCTGAAGCTAAGTTAGCTAAGCCTTCCTTCGATCCTAAAGTGACAACTACCTCTTTTTCATAATTTAGATTAACTCCAAATCTTTTCTGATAATAATTACAGTGAGCTTTTCTAAGTCCAACTATACCTTTTGAAACTGAATACCTATGAGTTTTTCCATTTTTAATAGTTTCAATTAGTTTATCTACTATATGTTTAGGAGTACTATTATCTGGATTTCCCATACCCAAATCAATAACATCTCTACCTTTAAGCCTTTCCTTAGCTTTTAATTCATTAATCTCAGAAAAGACGTAGGGAGGTAATAAAGATACCCTTTCAAACTTTGTTTTCATAAATAATGACTAATCAGAAATAAAAAAAATCTCTACTCTTCTATTTACTGCCTCTCCATATTTCTTTGTGTCGTCTTGCAATGGCTCTAAATCACCTTTCCCTATTATTGATATTATACCTGCATCAAAACCTTTTTTTATTAACATATTTTTAATAGTCTGAGCTCTAGATATAGACATCTCCATATTTCTTCTTTTTCCTGAGACGGTATCGCTTCCTAACTTTGATGAATGACCCACCAGCTTTATTTTTTTTGTACTTTTAATTTTAGATAATTCATTTAAAACTTCTTCAGCGCTCTCATCAGGAATTATAGAGTTATTAGGAAACTGTATTATTGCAATTTTTTCCTCAGTTTGTATTTCCTGACCACTCTTAATCATAACAGTCTTTTTATCTACTGGTGGATCAGAATCTAGAAATAACTTTATTAATTTAAATCTAATATTTTCTCTAATTTTCATAATTGCAGAAATACTTTTATCTTTAACTATTATGTTAGATTGATTATCTATATTTATTATATTACTACCATCTATATTCTTATTTTGGGATTCTGTAATATCTTCAATTTTTTTTTCTTCAGAAGCAAAGAACTCCTCATCTATTTGATCAAAATCTGGCTTTTGCTGAGGTATGTCATTTATGTCAGGGAATACCTCTTCTGAAACTTCAATAGTATTTTCTGATATTGTATTATTTTCATTAATTTCTTGTTTTGCATTATTTATATTTTCCTTATTAAATATCCAGTTCTCTGTCTTGTCTATCATTGTGGCCAAGTCTAAGTCTGTAAGAGAGCTACATCCTGCAAGAACTGAACATAAACTCAAGATATATATTTTTTTGTATATTAAATTCATGATAAATATATTAAGGCCAGAATGGTTGTTGATCAAGTCCTAACTCTTCTGAAAGATTAAAGATTAAATTCATATTTTGTATTGCTTGCCCAGAAGCACCCTTTATTAGATTATCTATAACAGAGACTAAAATAACATAATCCTTATTTTTATGTTTCATTACACCTATTTTGCAAAAATTACTTCCAACTACATCAGATATCTTTGGAAGTTCACCTAGGCTATATACTTTTACAAAAATTTCCTCTTTATAAGCATTATTTAAAACTCTAACGATTTTACTTATATCTCCTCTTAAATAAATTGTACTTAAAATTCCTCTATTAATAGGTAGTAAATGCGGTGTAAATATTATATTAACCTTCTTTGACGTTATACTTTGGATATGATGTTCTATTTCAGGCGTATGTCTATGTTTTCCACCTCCATATGCATTAATAGAGCTATAATTTTCACTAAACATTAAATCTAATTTTGTATTTCTACCTGCGCCAGTAATGCCTGACTTAGAATCAATGATAATGTCTTTTAAGGAAATAATATTTCTTTTAAATAATGGTAATATTGGGAGTAGAATAGATGTAGGATAACAACCAGGACAAGCGATTAATTTTGATTTTTTTATGACTTTTCTGTTGATCTCAGATAATCCATAGATAAATTTATTTAGCAATTTTTTATTTCCATGAACACCATAGTACTGTTCATATAACTTGATATCTTTAATTCTAAAATCAGCTGAAAGATCAATAATAACAGCATTTTTAGGTAATAAATCTATAATATTTGATAAATTACCGCTAGGCATACAAGAAAATATAACATCAATACCTTTAAAACTAACATCCTCTAAAGCTTTGATTTTTGGTAAATTTAAATTTGAAAAAGAAGAAAAGATATCATCTACATTCTTCCCCTTACTCTGATTACCTATCAAAAGCTTAATATTTGCATTAGGATGCCTTAATAAAAGTCTTAAAAGCTCATGACCTGTGTATCCAGTTGGTCCTATTAAGGCTATGTTCAAGTCTGTTTTAACATCAGACTTGGCATATTTTTTTACAATCATTTTATATGTAAAATTTATCTTTTACTAAATTGATAGCTTCTTCTAGCTTTAGCTTTACCGTATTTTTTTCTTTCAACTATTCTTGAATCTCTTGTCAAAAGACCTTTAGATTTTAAACTTCTTCTTAAATCCGGTTCAAAATTAACTAATGCCCTAGCTATCCCATGCCTGATAGCACCAGCCTGACCAGATAAACCACCTCCAACTACTGTACATATTATATCAATTTCAGACTTTCTTTCTGAAAGTACTAAAGGCTGATTTAATAAAATTCTGTGTGACTTAGATACAAAATAATCTTTTTCATCTTTTCCATTTATTTGAATTAGCCCCGAACCTCTTTTAACCCAAACTCTAGCTATTGAAGTTTTTCTTTTACCCGTGGAATAAGCTCTTCCTAAAGTATCTATTTTTTTTTCGTATACTGAATCTTCTGCACTATTTACTTGCATAATTTTTCCCAACAATGTTTTTCCTATTTAATGTCTTAAAATCAATGATTTCTGGTTTTTGTGCATCATGTGGATGTTTGTCTGAGGAATAAACATGTAATTTTTTAAATTGCTCTCTACCGAGAACACCCTTTGGAAGCATTCTTTTAACAGCTAATTGAACTAATTTTTCAGGTTTATTGCTGTTTAATATATCTTTATAAGAAGTCTCTTTTAATCCACCTGGGTAGCCTGTGTGTTTAAAATATATTTTCTGGTCAAGTTTATTACCTGTCATTTTTATATTCTTAGCATTTATAATAACAAAGTTGTCTCCACAGTCAATGTTAGGGCAGTAGTTACTTTTATGTTTTCCAGTAAGCCTAATAGCTAAGAAAGCAGAAAGTCTTCCCAATACCAAATCAGTGGCATCTATAACATACCACTTTTTATCGACTGTTTTATTATTTATCCAAGTAGTTAGCATAATTTTTTTTCAAATAAATATAGATATACGCTTTATTAAAAATAATCAATAGTTTATAATATTTTTTTTAATAAAGTTTGCAATGAAAAAAATTAATCTAATAAATACTCAAACTATAAATAAGAACATTTATGTAATTGAACTTAGTAATCCTAGTAAAAGGAATCCTCTATCCTTAAGTTTATTAAAAATTTTACAAAAAGAACTCGATAGTTTAAAAAAAAATAAAACAGTAAAAGTAGTAATTATTCAGTCTACTGGACCTTCTTTCTCATCTGGACATGATCTAAAAGAAGTACGTTCTACATCTTCCTCTAGTAAAAATCTATTAAACTTGTTTAAAGTCTGCAGTAAACTTATGCTATCTATAAGAAAGTTACCTCAGCCAGTAATAGCTTCTGTAGATGGTGTAGCAGCAGCGGCAGGTTGTCAATTGGTTGCCAGTTGTGACCTAGCTTTTGCATCTAAAAGCTCGTTTTTTCAAACTCCAGGAGTAAATATAGGCCTGTTTTGTTCTACTCCCATGGTAGCCATATCAAGAAAGATTCTACCCAAAGATATGATGTATATGCTCTTAACAGGTGATAAAATTTCTGCAAAAGCTGCTCAAGAAATGAAGTTGATTAATAAAGTTTTTTCTAAAAATTCATTAAAATCAGAAGTTTTAAAAATAGCATCAATGCTATCTGAAAAATCTAATCAATCAATAATAATTGGAAAGGAAGCTTTTTATCAACAGTTAGATATGCAGATAGAGGAAGCTTACAAATATACATCAATGATTATGACTAAAAATATGGCACTAATGGATGCAAAAGAAGGCATAAACGCCTTCCTAGAAAAAAGAAAACCTAAATGGAAAACTAATTGAATAATAATATAGCATATGAAGATAAGTTAATTAAAGATATCTTATTTAAAACTAAATCTATTGCCATAGTTGGTCTAAGCGAAAAAGAAAATAGACCAAGTTTTTTTGCGGCTAAATATTTAAAAAATAAGGGTTTTAATATATTTCCAGTTAATCCTGTAACAAAAAAAAAAACTATTTTAGGAACAAAAGTATATAAATCTTTATATGATTTAGATATCAAGCCAGATATGGTTGATTTATTTGTAAAACAGGAAAGAATAGAAAGTTTTGTTAAACAAGCTATTAAAATTCAAACTAAAACAATTTGGCTACAATTAGGATTAATTGATAAAAAAAGTGAAAAAATTACTAAAAATGCTGGTATTAATTTTATTATGAATAGATGCCCTAAAATTGAATATGCAAGGTTATCAGGTGAATTAGGTTGGGCTGGAGTTAATTCTAATTACATATCAAACAATAGAGTACTAATTAAAAGTGGTTAAAAAAAAGAAATCATTTGGATTCGCAACTAGATCTATTCATTCTGGTGCTTACCCAGAATACGTAACAGGTGCTAGAAATACCCCTATATTCCAAACTAACTCTTACGTTTTCAAAAGTACTGATCATGCAGAAAGGCTATTTAAACTTCAAGACTTTGGATTTATTTATTCCAGACTTACTAATCCAACTGTTTCTGTATTAGAAGAAAGAGTTTCTAATCTAGAAAAAAGTCGTGCTGCTGTAGCATGCTCATCAGGTCATGCCTCTCAACAACTTGCTTTTGCAACATTATTAGATAATAAAGATCATTTCATTTCTTCAAATAAGCTCTATGGAGGGTCAATAAATCAGTTCACAAAAACATTCAAAAAATTTGGCTGGGAATGTTCGATGGTTGATCCAGATAATATAAAAAATTTTGAAAATGCTTTAAGAGATAATACGAAACTAATATTTTTAGAAACACTATCTAATCCTGATGGTTCAATTGTAGATATTGCAGCTGTAGCTAAAATTGCGAAAAAGCATCATATTCCTTTAGTAGTAGATAATACATTAGCTACTCCATACCTTCATAACCCAATAGATTGGGGAGCAAATATAATCACCCACTCTTTAACAAAGTTTATGTGTGGAAATGGAACTAGTATGGGAGGAGCAGTTGTAGATTGTGGAAACTTTAACTTCCTGAAAGATGATAAGTATCCTAGCCTTAGCAAACCAGATACTTCATATAATAATATTAAATTTTCTGAAACATTTGGAGATTTTGGTTTTGCTATGAAAGTAAAAGCAGATACTTTAAGAGATTTAGGTTGTACTTTATCTCCACAAAATGCTTTTTACATTTTAAATGGTATTGAGACTTTAAATTTAAGAATGCACAGACACACAGATAATGCCCTAAAAGTTGCAAAATTTCTTGAACAACATAAAAAAGTTAGTTACGTCTCATATGCTGGATTGAAAAAGAATAAATATTATAAACTCAGTAAAAAATATTTTTTGAATGGGCCAGGGGCAATTTTTACTATACGTTTAAAAAATGGTTACAATTCTTGTGTATCTTTAGTAGAAAGTGTTAATTTATTTTCACATGTTGCCAATGTAGGAGATACTAGAAGCTTGATAATACATCCTGCATCGACTACCCATAGTCAACTATCAAATGAGGAAAAAATTAAAGCTGGAGCAGGACCAGATGTAATTAGATTATCTATTGGAATAGAAAATGTAGAAGATATTATTGAAGATTTAGATAGTTCTATAAAGTAATTCAATCAACCCTCCAAATACCTTGATCTTTAGCAATTGCTCCTCCATCTATTAACTCAACAAATCTATCTGGTTCTAAGTTTACCCAAAAAACTAAACAACCTTTTAAACCCGCAAAGACATACCATTCATTCCTATCAAGTAAGACAAGTAATATTATTTTGTCAGCTACAAGTACTTTGTTCTCTTTAGAAAACTTATTATAATTTTTAATAAACAAGTTTCTTAAAGAGTAATTTAGAACTATTTCATTAAATAAAGGAAAATACTCTCTTGCTTCATTCATTTTGGTATCGAAATTTTGACATTCTTCAGTTTTTAGAGAATTAATGATTAGTATGAAAAAAATAACTAGAAAATAGATTAAAATTTTTTTAAAATTTATAAATATAAAATTATGCATGAAAGAAATATAATAATAAAAACCGAAGATGGCAATTTAGATTGTAGATTATTCTTTAATATAGATAAGAATTCTCCTCCTATAATATTTTATATGGATGCTCCTGCCATAAGAGAAGAATTGAGAAAAATGTGCAGAAGAATTGTTGAAAACGGATATAATGTAATCTTACCAAATTTATTTTATAGAACAGGAACTGAAAAAAACTATCCTTTTGATCAGTTTCTTTATAAAGAATCAAAAGATGAGTTAAAAAAAATGATATTTACTATGAATAATACTTCCAATGATATGATAGTAAAAGATACCTATCATATTATTAACTATATAAATGAAAATTTTGATAATAATAAAAAAATTGGAATTGTAGGTTATTGTATGAGTGGTAGGTTTGTTATTTGTTGTGGCGCAGAATACTCAGATAAAATTTCTGCAATTGCCTCATTCTATGGTGTTGACATTTATACTAATAAAATGGACTCTCCTCACTTATTAGCAAATAAAATCAAAGGTGAATTATACTTAGCCTTTGCAGAAAAAGATATATGGGTTCCAAAAGATGTATTAGATAAAATAAAACTATCTTTCTCTGACAATATTAAATCCAAAATCGAAATTTATACTGGAACTAACCATGGTTTTGCATTTCCAGAAAGATCAACATACATAAAAGAAGCCGCCGAACAACATTGGAAAAAATTAATAGATCTCTTCGATAGAAATTTGAAAAGTTCTTAATACTAATCCATATTAATATTTAATAAATAAAAAAACTAATTTGGTCGGTGCGGCAGGATTTGAACCTACGACCCCTAGTCCCCCAGACTAGTGCGCTACCAGGCTGCGCTACGCACCGTTTATTACTCTTTTTAACTTATTTAAGATTATATCCATAGATTCTTCTGAAGATATTGTTCCAGAAAACTTTCCTTTTTTATTGAAGATAAACATTTGAGAGCTATGATCCATAGTATAATTTTCGTCATCTAAGAAAACTTTCTTGCTGTAAACATGCATATGTTTTAAAAATTTCTTTATACTTAAGCTAGAGCCAGTAATACCTATAATATCTTCGTTAAAAGCTGATAAATAATTTTTTATTGCCTCATTGTCATCCCTTTCAGGATCTACTGTCACAAAATAGTATTTCAACTTTTCTTTGTCTGTATCAAGTTTTTCTATTATTTTCGATAACCTTATTAGAGTAAATGGACACACATCTGGACAGTTTAAAAATCCAAAAAATATTAATGATGGATAATTGTAAAAATAATCAGTATCAAATGAATTGCCCTCATGAGTAACTAAATCAAATTCGTTTACACTTTTAGATAAGGATAATGAAGTATTTTTTTCTTTTAAAATAGTCTTGTAAAAAATAACCAAAAAAAATACTCCTATAATTAGAAAGAAGGAAATAGTTTTGATAAGATTATTTTTCATTACTCAATACATTTTTAGCTGTAATTAAATATTTACTAATTTGGTTCAACTTTATATCAACATCTTCTGATATTTTAATACCACCTTCTTTTTTAATTATTTTCATTTTATTACTAGAAAGATATTTTTTTACCCCTTTAATGCTATAACCCTCGTCATTGATTAACTTTTTAATAGTTCTTAATACTTTTATTACCTCTTCAGAGTATAATCTTCTTCCGCCTTTTCTCTTTAATGGTTTTACCTGTGTGAAGCTATTTTCCCAAAATCTTAATATATGAGCTTTTACTCCTATTAACTTTTCTACTTCTCCAATAGTTTTATAAGCTTGAACATTTTTCATTTAATTTCTATTAATTTTAGTTTTTAAAGATTTTGAAAAATTACAACTTATAACTTTTCTTTGAGTTATTATAGCTTCTTTACCTGTTTTTGGATTACGTCCAATTCTTTTATTTTTATTTAATATTTTAAATGTACCTAGTTTAGAAATTTTAATAATACGTTCATTGCTAATATTTTCTTTAATAGTATCAAAAAATATCTCTATGAACTCCTTTGCCTCTTCTTTTGAATAACCAAGCTTTATATTTATTCTTTCAGCTAATTGATTTCTTGTAAAATTTTTTTTCATTACTTAGTAACTTTAACTTTAGAAATATTATTAGTTATCTTTTTAGCAACATCTTCAAATACAAACTCATAAGCTATATCTATAGCCGAAGCTATTCCGAGTGCATCTGCTCCTCCATGACTTTTGACAACAATACCATTAAGTCCTAAAAAAAGTGCACCATTTCTTTTTCTTGGATCTAGCTTATCCTTTAATGCAGCCAGTTTACTAGACAACATAACAAAACATAACTTTCCTATTAGCGAACTCTCAAATATTCTTCTTATGTAGCTACTGCATAGTGTAGCTACTCCCTCAGCTGTTTTAAGAGCTATATTACCAGAAAAACCATCACTTATTACTACATCTGCTATACCACTTGTTATATTATTTCCTTCTATAAAACCTATGTAATTTTTTGATAAATAACTTTCTTTTAAAGCTTTATCCGTATTATTAATATAAATTTTTCCCTTATCTTGTTCTGTTCCAATATTAAGAATCGCTAACCTAGGGTCTTCTGCACCTAATACTACCTTAGCGAACTCTGCACCCATAATGGCAAACTGCATTAAATGTTCTGTATTACATTCTGTATTAGCTCCTAAATCTAACATTACAAATTCTCCACTTTTATGGGGAAAAGTTGCAGCAATAGCTGGTCTTATTATTCCCTCAAGCATTCTCAGTTCTAGCTTTGCCATTGCCATTAATGCTCCAGTATTACCAGCTGATACCACAGCATCAACTTTTTTTTGTTTCAAATAAGTTAAAGAAACACCCATGCTAGTATTTTTTCTTTTTCTTAAAGCAAGAGAGGGCTTGTCTTCTGGCAAAACTTGATCATCTGTATGAATTAACTCAAAAGCTCCCTTAAGGTTTTTATATTTCTTAGTATATTTTGAAACAAGCTTCTTATCACCAAAAAAAGTATAGTGAATATTAGGATATCTAGACTTGCTGACTGAAGAACCAGCAATTACGGCCTCAGGGCCTTTATCACTGCCCATTACATCAATAGCTATATTAACTCTAGTTGACATAAAGATTTAAGCTTTATTGTCTTCTGAACTCTTATTAAGTGAAATAATTTTCTTCTTATTATAGAAACCGCAGCTAGAACATATTTGATGTGGTAGTTTTTCAGCTCCGCAGTTGGGGCATTCAACAATAGTCTGGAAAATCAAAGAATCATGAGATCTTCTATTTCCTCTTCTTGAACGAGACACTTTTTTTTTAGGTACTGCCATCTTTCTATTCCTTTTTATTTATTTATAATATAACGATTTAAATCAAGAAATATAGCACTATTTTCTGAAACTTCCTCAAAATTAATTTTATTAATTAATTTAACGGAATCAAAAATATATTTTTTCATTAACTCTAAATATTTATCATCAATATATTTAATTGTTCCGTAAATATTATTTTTAATAGTTTTTTTAACCTTTAAAAAATCCTTATCATTGGTTAATTGTCTATAAGCTATTAGTCTTCCAGAAAATGCCTCAGTCATTTGATAAATCTTCTTCCCTACCGACAAATCACCTACTCCCATTTCTCTTAAACTCATATCAAAATCTTTATACATTATGTCTAGTAGTTCTTGTTTAATTAACTCATCATTTTTTATATCGTGATTAAAAATACTATCTATAAAAAAATAATGAAGCACTATAAGTTCAAACCTTCCATCGATTGTATCAGGTACTTGAAAACTTTTATAAAATTCTTCATTTCTAGACTGAATAATAATTAAGTTATATAAATTTTCAGCAATTTTTAGTATTTTTTTATTTTTCTTTTTGAAAAGCATTTTATTTATAATTTTATACTGTAAACTTAATATATGATATTTAAAAAAAAATCTACTTTAGTAGTAGTTATTTTGTTATGTAATTTTTTGATAGCTTGTCAACCTAGAATAACTAAGCATGGTAATTTTATTGATATTAATAACTTAGATTTAATAAAAAAATCTAAGCTAAATAAATCAGAAGTATTAGAAATATTTGGTGAGCCCACCACTAAATCAACATTCTCTGATAATGTTTGGTATTATATAACATTAACTCAATATGAAAAAGCTTATTTCGAAATAAAAAATACTGAAAATAAAATACTTATTATAAGTTTTGATAATAATCAAATTGTAAAAAAATATAGCTTACTTACTGAAAGAGATGCTACAGAAATAACTATTAGTGCTCGGAAAAAGGGATCTAACTCTCAAGATGATATAACTCTTATTCAAGAGTTTTTTTCTATATTTTCTAGAAAGTTAGATGCCCCTTAATTAATATAATTAATGTGAAAGAAATGCTAAAAGTAGTAAAGCTACTATGTTTGTAATCTTTATCATAGGGTTTACAGCAGGACCTGATGTATCCTTGTATGGATCCCCAACAGTATCACCGGTTACTGCAGCTTTATGAGCCTCAGAACCTTTACCACCATGGTTGCCATCTTCTATGTACTTTTTAGCATTATCCCATGCGCCTCCACCAGAAGTCATGCTTATTGCTACGTATAAACCAGTTACAATCACCCCTAATAACATTGCGCCTAAAGCAATAAAGGCGTCAGCCCTAGTTGCTACTAGCTCTATTATAAAATAGAAAACTATAGGAGCTAAAACGGGCAAGAGCGAAGGAATTATCATCTCTTTTATAGCTGATTTAGTAAGTAAATCTACTGTTCTACTATAATTAGGTTTACTCTTTCCCGTCATTATACCTTTGTTTTCTTTAAATTGCTTTCTTACTTCTAATACTACTGAGGATGCTGCTCTGCCCACAGCTGTCATAGACATCGCTCCAAAAAGAAAAGGTAGTAACCCTCCGAAAATTAATCCAATGATAACGAAAGGATTATCTAATGAAAAACTAATTTCTAATCCTTCGAAATAAGGATAACTTGTTGAATTAGCAATAAAATAATCAAGATCTTCTCTGTATGCACCAAATAAAACTAATGCTCCCAATCCAGCAGAACCAATTGCATAGCCTTTAGTCACAGCCTTTGTGGTATTACCAACTGCGTCTAAGTTATCAGTAGTTTTTCTAACACTTTCAGGTAAGTCTGCCATTTCTGCAATTCCTCCAGCATTATCTGTAACTGGTCCATATGCATCTAGTGCTACTACCATCCCGGCAAGAGCTAACATACTAGTAACTGATATTGCTATACCAAATAATCCAGCTAAGCTATTAGAAATTATTATGGCTATACATATTATTAATGCTGGAACTGCTGTAGACTCCATGGAAATTGCTAATCCTTGAATTACGTTTGTTGCATGTCCTGTTTCAGATGCTTTTGCAACTGACCTTACAGGTCTGTAGCTAGTTGAGGTATAATACTCCGTTACCCATATGAATAAAGCCGTTACTGCTAAACCCACTAATGCACATAGGAAAATATCCATAGAACTGAAATTTCCTCCAGAATATGAAAACATAGTATCCATACCAACAAAATGATTAATAACTAAATAAATACCCAAAATAGATAAAACAGCTGAAACTATAAAACCTTTATAAAGCGCACCCATAACTGTGCCATTCTTAGATATCTTTACGAAATAAGTACCAATAATAGAGGAAATTATGCATACTCCACCTATGCCTAATGGTAAATTCATTAGCAATACTTCATAAGCCCCACTAAAAAATATAGATGCTAAAACCATAGTCGCTACAACAGTAACTGCATAAGTCTCAAATAAGTCAGCAGCCATACCCGCGCAATCACCTACGTTATCTCCTACATTATCAGCGATAACGGCTGGATTTCTTGGATCATCTTCTGGTATTCCCGCTTCAACTTTACCTACTAAATCAGCACCCACATCTGCTCCTTTAGTAAATATACCGCCTCCTAACCTAGCAAAAATTGATATTAATGAAGCACCAAAACCTAGTGCTACTAATGGATCAATAAGACCTCGTCCAGAAGCCCCGCTTTTGATCAAAGAATAATAAGTCAAACAGATGGATAATAGTGCAAGACCTGCTACTAACATTCCAGTTACAGCTCCCGACTTAAAAGCTACACTAAGTCCTTCATTTAAACCGTTTTTTGCAGCTTCTGTTGTTCTTACATTAGCTCTAACAGATATGTGCATACCAATGAATCCTGCCATACCAGATAAAATAGCTCCAACTAAAAACCCTAAAGCCACACTTATCTCTAAAGTAAAGGCAATAATGATAAATATTATGATTCCTACTATAGCAATAGTATAATATTGCCTTTTAAGATATGCAGATGCTCCCTCTTGTATTGCACTCGATATCTCTTGCATTTTTTTTGTACCTGCCGACATATTTAGTACTTTTTTTGCAGTGATAAAACCATACACAATGGCTAATACACCAGCAATACATGAAAATATAAAAATTTGTTCCATCTTCTCACCCTATAGTTATTAATTTTTGTACAATGCCAGATGATGTAATTTATTGCAATAGCATAAATAAATTTTTTTATTAAAAGTGAGAATAACCTTTAAAAAAGGTATTGCTGTGTATATTAACTACACTTTCTTTTTTAAACTTCCCTATTACAGAAATTTTCACATTATTTTTCTTACCTATATCTTTTAAGTTTTTAATTTTATCGTGATTTATAGAAAACGCTAATTCATAATCATCACCGGCATTCAATAAGTCTCTAGCGGATAAAGAAGTATTTTTAATTAATTTTTTAGCCTTAATAGAAAAAGGAATGTCTTTTAAAAAAAACTCTAAACCACAATTAGAGTTTTTTGCTAACTTTGAAGCATCTTCAATTAAACCATCAGAAATATCTATGCAAGATGAAATATATTTTGAAGCATCTATAGTAAATTTACTTCTAAATGGAGGTATTAAAAACTTTCTCACAAAATAGTCATTTAACTGGCTATTTATTTTTACTTTGTTTCTAATTAAATTATCTAATCCTATCTTTGCATCTCCTATATTACCAGTTACACAGAGTAATTCTCCAGGCTTAGCCCCTTTCCTTCTCAAAGTTTTTATCTTTTTACTTTCTCCTACCGCGGTTACTGAAAATGATATAGGTCCCTTTGATGAGCAAAGATCTCCTCCTGCTAATTCAGTTTTTGTTAAATATAAGGCCTTTTTTATTCCAAGACTTAAATCTTCTAAAAGCTGCACGTTTAAACTTTTATTGAGAGTAATAGACAGAAATATGCAGTATGGTTTAGCAGCCATTGCAGATAAATCACTAATAGCAACTAGAATTGCTCTTTTAACAGCATGAGAAATGTTTATGAATTTTGGACAGTGAACTCCATATATAAAATTATCAACACTAATTATAAAATTTTTATTTTTTAAGTTTTTTAAAACAGCTGCATCATCAGATAAATTCAATGAATCTTTAAAGTTCTTAGATAAAGGCCTAAGATATTTATCTATAATAAAGCTTTCACTTATCATCACTAGTTCTTATTTTTTTTGCTAAGGTATCAAGTATTGCATTAACAAAACCAGTATTACTATCGTCCATATATTGCTGCGCTATAGTAACATACTCATTTATAATAACTTTATCTGGTATATTTTTACAATAAATAAGCTCATATAAAGCTAGGCTTAAAATAGCATGCATTGTGGGGTCAACTCTATCTAATAGCCATTCATTAGATAAATTACTCTCAATTAAGTTTGTTATTTTCTTTTCATGATTATTTACACCTGAGACTATATTTTTTAGAAAATTTACGTCAATTTTTTTTTTATAATCTTTTCTTTCTTTCATTCTGTAGTCGCAGAATTGTTCTAAGATTTTGTTTATATCTTCTTTAGAGAAAAAAAACTGAAACACTGCTTGAACAGCAAGTTTTCTTGAATTTTTTCTAGCTTCCATCTGTATATTTAGCTTTTAGACTTATTTGATTAATGCAAGCTTTCGCGGCTACTTTTCCTTTTCCCAATGTTTTGTTTGCAATAGTCTTAGATCTTATTAGAGCCTGATCATAATTTTCTACTGTCAAAATACCGTAACCAATTGCAAAACCTTCTAATGAAATATTCATCAAAGCTCTTGCACTCTCTGTACAAACATAATCGTAGTGAGAAGTTTGTCCTCTTATTACACAACCTAATGCAATATACCCATCAAACTTATGCTTGCAAAAAGTAATGATTGATGGGATTTCAAAAACACCAGTTACTGTTTCTAAATGGCAATTAAAATTATTTTTTTCTATTTCTTCTTTGGTTTCCATAACTAAATTATCAAAAATACTTTGATAATAATTACTTCCTACTATTAATATATTTTTCTTTCTATTCATACTTAATTTCCCTATGTTCTACTATTTTTAAATCAAAACCGCTTAGTCCAATAATGGCTTTTTTAGATTTAGTTAAGAGTATCATTTTACGAACTCCTAAGTCTCTTAAAATTTGTGCTCCTACACCATACTCTCTAAACTCATCATTAATTGATACACCATTTTTATTTTCTTGATTATTCCAACTAAACAATTCTTTATTATCTTTTATAATAACAATAACACCATGATTATTATTAGAAATTTCTAACATTATTTTATCTATTGAGGCTTCATTCTCATTTAAACTATTTTTTTTATTTAAACTTCCTTTAAATAAATCTGAGATATAGTTTAATTTTTGAACTCTTACAAGAGTGTGATCATTTTCTTTTATGTTTCCTTTTACCAGAGCAAAATGTTCTGTACCATCTATAGTGTTAGAGTAGCAGAAAAAGTTAAATTTTCCTGCTATCTTAGAAATTAATTGATCTTTGTACTTTATCTTCACTATAGGATCATTTCTTACTCTCCATCTTATTAATTCTTCAATTGATGCTATATTAATATTATGCTTACGACAAAATTTTTTCAAATCATCTAATCTTGCCATACTTCCATCATCATTCATAATTTCACAGATAACAGATGCTGGTTTTAAGCCAGCTAATCTTGCTATATCAACTGCAGCTTCAGTATGTCCTGCTCTAGTAAGTACACCTCCATCTCTAGCTATTAAAGGAAAAATATGACCAGGTGTACTTATATCTTCTTTAGTTTTAGTATCATCTATTGCTGTTTGTATAGTTTTAGATCTGTCAGCTGCTGAAATACCTGTAGTAATACCTTCTTTTGCTTCAATTGAGGTAGTAAATGCAGTATCAAACTTACTTGTATTACGTCTATCCATTCTTTTTAAATCCAATTGATTAGCTCGTTTCTTTGAAAGAGCTAAACAAATAAGCCCTCTTCCATATTTTGCCATAAAGTTTATTATGTCAGGTGTTACCAATTGAGCAGGAAAAATTAAATCACCTTCATTTTCTCTGTTTTCATCGTCAACTAAAACAAATAATTTTCCATTTCTTGCATCTTCTACAATTTTTTCTATATTTGCCAATTTCACAATTCACTCACGTTATATTAATATTGTTATCTACATATCTAGCCAAAACATCTATTTCTAAATTTACCTTTTGGCCTTTTTCTATATTACCTAAGGTAGTTATATTGGCTGTATGAGGTATCAAACTAATTAAGAATTTTTTTTTGTCTACTTTGTTCACAGTCAAAGATATACCATCTATAGTTATTGATCCTTTTCTGCAAATGAATTTTTTCAGTTCTGACGGTAATTTAAATGATAATACAATTGATTTTTTTAATACTTTTTTATCTGCTAATTCAGAAGTTCTGTCAATATGGCCTGTGACAATATGTCCTCCCAATTCATCACCAAGTTTTAAAGATCTCTCTAAATTTAACTTAGTTCCTTCTATCCAACTTTTAGCATTAGTAATTTTGAGAGTTTCCTCTGATATATTAGTAGTAAAGGTATCTTTACTTTTTTTTACTACTGTAAGACATATACCTGAACATAATATTGAGCTTCCTATTTTCACTTTACTAAGATTCATATTACTTCTTATTATGTATTCGTTCTTTTTTTTATTATTAATTTTCTTAATAACACCTAAATGAGTTGTAATTCCTGTAAACATTATTTTTTTCTCATTCTTTTAATTATTTTTTTATTAATCCAAACTTCAAACTGATCTTCACCTAATGTAACTGTATTAAATAAATTAAATTCATCAATATTATTGATTTTATCGACTACATCTATTTCATTTTTTCCAACTAATGAACTTGATCGGTACAAATAAAATATATCAATTAATTTTTTATTAAGAAAAGATGCAGCTGTTTTTGAACCACCTTCTAACAAAATAGATTTAATTGAAGTTTCACCAATATTATTCAGAACAATGTTTAAAGGTATTTTACTTTGTTTGTCTAATTCAACTTCAAATATGTTAGCCCCCTTTGATCTAATTTTATTATATTTAAGACGATCTTTTACTCTACTAGTAAAAATTATTAATGGATTTTTTTTTATATTTTTTAATAAATTAGAATCAAGCTTTATTCTAAGGTTTTTATCAAAAATAATTCTATAATTACTTTGCATGTTCCCCTTTACTCTAATATTCAAAGAAGGGTTATCTAATGTCATGGTATTTGTGCCTACTAGAACTGCATCGTAAAAACTTCTTATCTGATGAACATGGCTCCTAGAAAAACTTGAAGTAATCCATTTTCTTTTGTTAGTTATTTTACTATCTAAAGATGTAGCCATTTTTAATGCAATCATAGGTCTTTTTTCTGTGTAAAGACATAACTGAGAAAAATTAAATAAAAAGTTTTTTAGTGTAGTTTTTTTTATCACTACTTCAATTCCATTTGAAATTAATTCATTGTAACCTTTCTTGTATGTTAGAGGGTTAGGATCTAATCCTGCTATAACAACTTTTTTTATTCCTACTTGAATAATTTTTCTAGTACAGGATTGACTGTTTCCATCTAAATTGCAAGGTTCTAAAGTAATGAACATGGTTGATCCATTTGCTTGTTTTCCTGCCATTTTTATTGCATTTTCTTCAGCGTGAGGCCTGCCTCCTTTTGATGTTTTTCCAACTCCTACTATTTTATTTTTATTTACTAAAACACATCCAACAGCAGGGTTTTTTCCTGTTTTACCTACAGCACAAGCTGCTTGATAAAAAGCAGAATTTAACCAAAATGAATCCATCACATTTATTTTTTATGATCTTTCAGTTCACCCAAAAAGTTTTCAAAGTCTTGAACTTCTCTAAAATTTCTATATACCGAAGCGAACCTTACATAAGCTACTTGATCAACTTCTGATAAAGATTCCATAACTAACTTACCTATCATGTTAGATGGTATATCAACCTCTCCTGAACTTTCTAGTCTTCTAACTATTCCACTTATTAACTTTTCTACTCTATCAGAATCAATTTTTCTTTTTCTTAAAGCTGTGAGTATTGAGTTAGCTAACTTGTCTCTATTAAAAACTGCTCTTTTACCATCTTTTTTTATTACAGTAAGATCTCTAAGTTGTACTCTTTCAAAAGAGGTGAATCTTGAACCACATGCTGGACACAACCTTCTTCTCCTTATTGCAGAACCATCTTCTGTAGGTCTTGAGTCTTTGACTTGTGTTTCAGAATTATTACAAAAAGGACATTTCATTTTAATATAACAATTAATATAGTGGAAAGTTTTTACACAGTTCTAAAACTTTATTACGAGTAACTTCAGCAGTTTGATTGATATCTTGCTCAGTATTTTTTAAAGAATCTATTACGTCATTTATAAGGCTGCCTATATAAATAAATTCTTTTTCTTTAAATCCTCTTGTCGTCCCAGCAGCTGATCCTATTCTTATTCCTGAAGTAATAAAAGGTGATTTATCATCAAAAGGGATCGCATTTTTATTACATGTTATGCCTGCGTTATCAAGACTCTCTTCAGCTAATTTACCGGTAACACTTTTGTTACTTAAATCTACTAAGAGCATATGACAAGAGGTATCTCCAGAAATTATATTGAAACCATTTTCTTTAAGTGAGCCACAAATAGCCTTAGCATTTAAAAGCGTTTGTTGGCTGTATTTCCTAAAGTCCTCTGATAAAGCCTCCTTAAAGGCCGCAGCTTTAGCAGCAATAACATGCATAAGTGGTCCACCTTGTAATCCAGGAAAAACTGCTTTATCAATGAGCTTTCCTAGCTCTTGATTATTACTTATTATAATTCCACCTCTAGGTCCTCTCAATGTTTTGTGAGTTGTAGATGTACATACATCAGCATAAGGCAAAGGATCAGGGTAAACTTTACTGGCTATTAAGCCAGAATAGTGAGCCATATCTACTAATAAATATGCTCCTACTTCATCTGCTATATTCCTAAACAGTTTAAAATCTATTTTGGATGAATATGCTGAAGCACCTGCAATTATCATTTTTGGTTTGTGTTTCCTACTTAAATCTCTTACTTCATCATAATCTATTTGTCCATTTTCTTTTTTTACACCGTATTGTATGGAATTAAAATATTTTCCTGACTGATTTGGAATTGCACCATGAGTTAGGTGACCTCCTGCTGACAGAGACATGCCTAGTATTGTATCTCCGGGAGACAATAAGGCTAAAAAAACTGCTTGGTTAGCCTGTGATCCTGAGTTAGGTTGGACATTAGCCCATTTACATCCAAATAGATCCTTTAATCTATTTATAGCTAAGTTTTCTGCTATGTCTACAAATTCACACCCTCCATAATATCTTTTTCCAGGATAACCTTCAGCATATTTATTAGTTAAAACTGACCCTTGATACTTCATTACATTTTCTGATGCAAAGTTTTCTGATGCAATAAGCTCAATAGTATTTTTTTGTCTGTTTAACTCTTTCTCTAAAGCGATTTCTAAATCAATATCTAATGATTCTTTTAGGTTCTTTTCTATTTTTTCCACTCTTCTTATATGTCTTTCTCCTTCAAAATCTGTATTTAAAAAAGCTTCTACACATTTACTGGCACATTTATAATCCATATTTCTTGCACCTATTGCTAAAATATTGGCATTATTATGTTTTCTTGCTTGAATAGCCATTTCATAGTCGCTACACAATGCAGCTCTTATACCTTTAAACCTATTAGCTGATATAGATATACCTATTCCTGTACCACACAATGCTATGCCCTTTTTAACATTACCTTCTATAATATTTTGGGCTATTGCTTTACCATAATCAGGATAATCTACTGAATCTTCACTATCTGTTCCTAAGTCTAAAACGCCATACCCAAAACCTTCTAAATTTGTCTTTATTTTCTCCTTAAGATGAAAACCAGCGTGATCAGATGTTATAGCAATTTTTTCTTTTACGTTATCCATTTATTTATTTATTCCTTATTAATAAATTACAACTGTTTAAATAAATATCAATTACTTATTCACTTGCTTTAATTTTTAAGTATTCTTTTAATTCTTTTTTAACTTTAGAAGCAAGCAAATAAACTCCTACAATATTAAATAATGCCATTAAAAACATCATAGAGTCTGATAAATCTATTACTGAACCTATACTCATACTAGATCCAAAAATGACAAATATGCAAAATATTACTTTAAATATATTTTCGTTATTTTTGCTTTTTCCAAACAAGTAAGTCCAAGATTTTAAGCCATAATAAGACCATGAAATCATAGTTGAAAAAGCAAAAAGTATTGCTGCTATTGCTAATATATAAGGAAAAAATACTATATCTTTTTGAAATGCTTTTGAAGTCAGTTCTATTCCTCCTAAACCCTCTGTATCAAGATGCATGCCAGTAATTATAATAACTAAAGCAGTCATAGTGCAAATAATTACAGTATCAATAAAAGGTTCTAATAAAGAAACAAAACCTTCAGTTACTGGATAATTTGTTTTCACTGCTGCATGGGCAATAGGAGCAGAACCAAGTCCAGCCTCATTTGAAAATGCTGCCCTTCTAAACCCCTGTATCAATACTCCTACAAAACCTCCTGCAACGCCTTGCCCTGTAAAAGCTCCATTAATAATAAGTTTAAAAGCATCTGATATAAAAGAATAGTTTATTATAATGATAATTAAAGCTGCTATTACATATATTAAAGCCATGAAAGGAACTAATCTTTCAGTGACTTTAGCAATACTCTTTATTCCTCCAATTATAACTGCGCCTAAAATAGTTGCCATAATTAATCCATAAAGCCAAGCTTTATTGGCAAAATAAGAATTATCTCCTCCTGTAATATTAAGAAATTGTTGAAAAGATTGATTAGCTTGGAACATATTACCTCCGCCTAGGGCTCCTCCAATACAACATATAGAAAAGAGTATAGCTAGATACTTTCCTAATCTTTCTAAACCTATTTCCTTTAAGCCTCTGGAAAGATAATACATAGGACCTCCAGAGACTGTTCCGTCATTATTTATTACTCTATATTTTACACCTAAAGTACATTCACAAAACTTCAGTGACATACCAAGTAATCCTGCTAGTATCATCCAGAAAGTTGCTCCAGGACCTCCTAAACTAACTGCTATTGCAACACCAGCTATATTACCCAATCCGACAGTAGCCGCACATGCAGTCCATAATGCTTGTTTATGACTAACTTCACCTGGTGCATTATTTTCTTTTTGTTTGAGTATTTTTAAGGCTGTGCCAAAATGTCTAATATTGACAAATCCAAAATAAACTGTGCAAAAAATAGCAGCTATTATTAGCCATACTACTATTAGTGGTACATTGATGCCATCAAATATTTCTACAGAAAAGAAAACTATTTCAACCACCATTTTTGATATAGGAGTTAAAACATTATTTATTCTATCATCAATGGAAGTTGCATAAGAATTAATTGAATAAAAAAAAGACGAAATGATGACAAAAAATCTAATACAAAATTTATTCATAATTTTATTTTTTTTCTAACTTTAAATTTGACCAGACTTCTTGAATTGAGTCAATGAAGTAATTTATCATAGCTGAACTGTGAAGCGGTGTTGGTGTTACTCTAAGTCTTTCAGTGCCTCTAGGAACCGTTGGGTAGTTTATAGGTTGCACATAAATTTTAAATTCATTTAATAAGATATCTGAAGCTTTTTTGCATAATTCTGGATCTCCAACTACTATAGGGACTATATGGCTATTGTTATTGATTATTGGAATATTTGTTTCCATTAATTTTCTTTTTAGCTCACTTACTGCCTCTCTTTGCTTAACTCTTTCAACATTGCTTTCTTTTAAATATTTAACCGACTCTATTGCTCCTGCAGCTATTGTAGGAGGGATAGAAGTTGTAAATATAAAACCAGAAGCAAAAGATCTCACAGTGTCTACTAAATATTTATTACCAGTAATATAACCCCCCATTACACCATAAGCTTTTGCTAAAGTACCTTCTATAATATCTATTTGACTACTAATTCCTAGCTCTTGAGATATTCCTCCACCTCGTTTACCATACATTCCTACTGCATGAACTTCGTCCAAATAAGTCAAAGCATTAAACTTCTTAGCTATATTTGATATTTTTTCTATTGGAGCAATATCTCCATCCATAGAATATACAGATTCAAAAGCAATTATTTTTGGTATATTTTTATCAAGTTGTGATATTTTATTAATTAAATCATCTACATCGTTATGCTTAAAAATAATTTTTTTTGCTCCGCTAGCCCTTATTCCTTGTATCATAGAAGAATGATTTAACTCATCAGAAAATACAAAACAGTTTGGCAAGGTTGAGGCTAAAGTTGACAAAGTTGCCTCATTAGAAATATATCCAGACGTAAATAATAAAGCTGATTCTTTATTATGCAAATTTGCTAGTTCTTTTTCTAATAAAACATGATAATGAGTGGTTCCTGATATATTTCTAGTTCCACCAGACCCTGCTCCACATGTGTCAAGAGCTTTCTTCATAGCGCTTATAACCTTTTTGTTTTGTCCCATTCCTAAGTAATCATTACTGCACCAGACAGTTACTTGATCATCAGCTAAACTTTTACTGTTAAATTTAGTAGCTTTAGGAAAGTTTTGAACATTTCTAAGAATGTCTATAAAAACTCTATATCTACCTTCTCCCTTAACTTTTTTAATTGTATCTCTAAAATAATTTTCGTAATTCATAATTTTTCCAGAAGGTTTCCTTAATATTTAGAATAACCACCATCTACATTTATAGTAGATCCAGTTATATAAGAAGATTGAGGTGATGCGAGAAATATTATAGCTTCAGCTACTTCTGTAGCCAGACCAATCCTTTTTAGTGGAATATTTTTAATTATACTTTCAACATCATCATGCTCTTTCAACATTTTATCTAGGGTATTTCCCTTTATGATACCTGGAGCTACACAGTTAATTCTAACATTATGTTCTGCCCAACATGAAGCCATAGACTTTGTTAGAGTTTCAATAGCACTTTTTGTAGAGGCATAAGACGGGGCCTTTTTTAAAAAAGTACTCAAATTAGCAGAACCTATATTTATTATATTTCCATTAGATAGTGCTAACTTAGGCAAAAAAGCATGACAAATTCTCATTAGACCCATTAAGTTTACATTAACCACATCAGAGAAATTTTCTATTCTATATTCAACTCCGCCTTTATACAAGCTAGCATTATTTACTAATATATCTAGGTTATCAACTTTTCTGTGTAGTTGATCGATTGATATATCATTAGTCAAATCAAGTTTTTCTATTTTTATTTCATTATCAACTTTTCGTTTAATAAATTTTTCATAACTCGCGTTTGTTTTACAAGTAACAATAACTTTGCTACCTAAACTAGAAAATTTTTTTGCACACTCAAAGCCTATTCCCTCAACACCTCCAGTGATCAAAACTGTTTTATCTTTTAAGGTATTATCGCTCATTTATAAATAACTCTTATTAACTAAATTATACTTTTTATTTGATATAAAAAAATCACTAATATTCTTACAAGCCATTTCTATCATTTTATTTCTAGTTGTTAAAGTAGCACTTCCCGCATGAGGCATCAGTACTGTATTTTTTAAATTCATTAGCTTTTTATTTATTTTAGGCTCATTCTCAAATACGTCTAATGCAGCACCCGCGATTACTTTATTCTCCAAAGCTTCAACTAAATCCTTTTCTTTTACAATTTTCCCACGAGCTATATTAATTAAGTATGAGTCTTTTCGCATCATTAAAAACGTTTTTTTATTCATTAGGTATTTAGTTGCAGAATTTAATGGTGCCAATATTAATAAATACTTACTATGTTGAAGTAAGCTTTTTAAATCTAAATATGAGGCAGAATATTTTTTTTCTTCTTTTATGGATAACCTATTTCTATTGTGATAAATTATCTTTAAATTAAAAGCTTTCGCTCTCTTTGCTACTTTCTTTCCTATGTTACCCATTCCTAGTATTCCAAGTATTTCACCGTTTAACTCTTCCCCTAAGAATAATGGCCAAGAATTTTTTTGCCATTTCTCAGACTTTACATAATTATTTCCATCACATATTTTTCTTGCAACTGCTATAATCATACCCATTGTAAAGTCAGCAACAGTGTCTTCTAAAATATTAGGAGTATTAAAAACAGCAATCTTATTTTTTATAGCACTCTTCATATCAACATTATCATAACCTACAGAAACATTAGAAATAGCTTTTAATATTTCTTTATTCTTTTCTATATATTCTTTATCTACTAAATTACCTTGACAAATTATTCCATCAAATCCACTTGCTATTTTCACTAGTTGTTTGGGTGTTAAGATATTTTCATTGGAGTTATGTATCACTACTTGGAAGTTTTTCTCCAAAATTTTTTTTTGTTTTTCATTAAGAAAGCAATGAACAAATATTTTTTTCATTTAAGTTTTGAATAAAAGTATTACTTTTTCCAAGATACAACATTTTGCGTTTGCTCGCCTAAACCATCAATACCTAATTTGAGTTGGTCCCCTTTTTTCAAATAACGAGGTGGTTTCATCCCCATACCAACTCCTGGGGGAGTCCCAGTAGCAATGATATCTCCTGGGTATAATGTCATATAATGACTTACGTAAGATACTAATTCTTTTATATTGAAAACCATTGTTTTAGTAGTTCCATCCTGAACCTTCTTTCCATTTAGCTCTAACCAAATTGATAAGTTTTGTGGTCTTGTAATTTCATCTTTCGTAACCAACCATGGCCCAACAGGGCAAAAAGTGTCACAACCTTTGCCTCTAGTCCACTGACCTGCTGCTGCATCTAGTTGATAAGCTCTTTCAGAAACGTCATTTACTATAGTATACCCAGCTACACATTGCATTGCTTTTGATTCAGAAACTGATCTAGCTTTATCTCCAATTACTACACCTAATTCAACCTCCCAGTCAGAACGTTTACTATCTACTAATCGTCCAGCTCCATTTCCTTTATTAGGAATAATTCCTTTTGGTAGCATCACTTCATCATTTGGACCTGTGAGAGAAGAAGTTGGCTTCAGAAACATAATGGGCTCTTTTGGAAGAGGAGCACCTACTTCTTTTGCGTGATCTACATAGTTCAATCCTATACAAACTATTTTTCCAATGTTAGAAATTGGAACTCCTAACCTAGGTTTACCTTTAACTACATTGAGTTTTTTTAAATTGACCCTTTGCACTAATTTTAATGAGTTAGGGTTAATAGTTTTACCATCTATATCCTTTAACTTAGTTGACAGATCTCTTATTTGTCCCTCATCATCAATGATACCTGGTTTCTCTCTTCCTTGCTTACCAAACCTTACTAACTTCATAATATTTGACTCCAATCAATTTGCTAATTTGTATATTTAATTTATATTACTTTAATAATATCAAAATAACAATTAACTTTAATAAAAGGCAACAAATTGTGAATTCCAATACCCAAATTTTAAAAAATACAAAAAGAAATATTTTAGATATTATCAGAAGATTAAAGAATGGTGAGATCGTTGCTCTTCCCACAGAAACTGTTTATGGTCTTGCTGGCAGATGTGACATGGATAGCACAATTAAGAATATATATAAAATTAAAAATAGACCAAGAAACAACCCTTTAATTATTCATTATGGTAATGCCATTTCAGCACTTAAAGATATTCATGCAGATTCCAGAGCCAAAAAACTTGCAAAAATGTTTTGGCCTGGCCCATTGACTATTGTTGCAAAAGTTAAGAATGAAAGTATAAGTAAATTAGCTTTATCAAATTTAGATACAATAGCAGTAAGAGTACCTTCAAATAAAGCAATATTGAGCATTTTAAAAAATCTTAAAATACCTATAGCAGCGCCAAGTGCAAATAGATATGGAAAAATAAGTCCTACTAGTGCAAATGATGTCTATGAAGAACTAAATGGAAAAGTTTCTATAATTCTTGATGGTGGGATTTCAAATATTGGCTTAGAATCTACTATTGTAGATTTAACCACAAAAGAAATTAAAATTTTAAGGCCTGGTGCTATTAGTAAAAAAATAATTAGTGAGATTGTGCCAATAAAAAAAAATATACTAACTCAAAAAAAAATATCTTCTCCAGGACTTTCACTTTCTCACTATAGTCCAGATACAAGTATGAGGATTAATGCAATACGCCCAAAAAAAAATGAGGCTTGGTTAGCTTATGGGGAAATACCTAATAATTTTGATGGCATTAAGTTATCTTTAAGTAAAAAAAAATGTTTGAAAGAATGCGCAAGAAATTTATATAAAATGTTAAGAAAGTTAGACAAAAAGGGTGTTAGTAAAATAGCTGTTCAAAAAATTCCTGAAGAGGGTTTAGGAATTGCTATTAATGATAGACTAAAAAGAGCTGCCTATAAAAAATTGTGTAAATGATGCATAAGATAGAAACATTAAAAAAAATATTAAAAAAAATAATTTGGACTGATAAATTTAATATTATAAAGCCTCACCTGCTTGAAGAAAGAGGAAACCTATCAGGAAAGTCTTCTTTACTAATACATCCTAAAAATACTTATGATGTTGTTCAAGTATTAAAAGCATGTAATAAATACAAGATTTCAATAGTACCACAGGGAGGAAGAACTGGTTTATGTGGTGGTACAGTACCAAACATGAATGGTAGAGAAGTATTGCTTACTACTGAAAAAATGAATAAAATAATTAAAGTTGATAAAGATAACTTTTATATGATAGTGGAATCAGGTTGCACTTTAGATGAAATAAAAAAAACTGCTTCTAAATATAATAGATTTTTTCCGCTTTCTTTGCCTTCTGAGAAATCCTGTACTATAGGTGGAAATATATCAACTAACGCTGGAGGCTCGTCAGTACTAAAATATGGAATGACTAAAGACTTAGTAGAAGGCCTTGAAGTAGTTTTACCAAATGGGGAAATTTTAAATTCAATTAAATACATAAAAAAAGATAATAAAGGGTTTGATCCTAAATATTTACATATTGGATCAGAAGGTACTTTAGGAATAATTACAAAAGTAAAAATAAAATTGTTTCCTGAAATAAAGAATAAATGTATGGCAATAGTAGCTGCCAAAAATATCAATAATGTTATTAATTTTTTAAATATTATTAAAGATCAATGTTATGACTATTTGAGTGCTTTTGAAATAAATTCAAATATTGGATTAAAACTAATTGAAAAATTTTATTCGGATATACCTATTCCTTTTAATAATAAATATGAATGGTATGTTATATTTGAGCTGAGTTCATCTGATCACTTAAATTTAGAACATAAAATTGATAATATTATGACAACTGCAATCAAAATGGATATTATAGAAGATGCTATCAAACCCCAAAATTTAAAACAATATCAAAATATTTGGAAGACAAGAGAACTTTTATCTGAAGCCCAAAAGCTTCAAGGCAAATCTATAAAACATGATATTTCAATACCTATAAATGAAATTCCTTCTTTTATAAAAATATCAAAAAAAAATTTAACAGATTTTAAAAAAGATAATATATTAATTTTTGGACACCTAGCAGATGGTAATTTACATTATAATATTTCTATTCCAAAAAAAATGAACGAAAAGGAATTTTATAAATTGCAGAAAAAAGTTAATAAGAATATATTTGATTTAGTTTATTCATTGGGAGGTAGTTTTTCTGCTGAACATGGTATAGGTGTTATTAAAAAAAATGAATTTAAAAAATATACTTCTAATGAAGAATTTACAATTAAGAAAAAATTTAAAAAACTATTAGACCCCAATAATATTATGAACCCAGGAAAAATATTTAATTAAAGGAAATAATATGGAAAAATATGAAGCACCAGTAGAGGATATTTACTTTGTTCTGAGCAGACTTATAAAGTTTGATGATTACTTAAAAAGTATAAAGAATAAAGATCTAACTTCCGACAACGTTAAAATGATTATTGAAGAAGCCGGAAAGTTTGCTACTGAAGAACTTGATAGTATCAACCAAAAAGGCGATCAAGAGGGTATTAAATTAGAAAATGGATTCGTAAGGATGCCAAATGATTTTATTAAAGCTTATAATAAATTTATAGAAAATGGTTGGTTCTCAGTCATTGGGCCTAATAATTACGGTGGACAAAATTTACCATTATCAGCCGTAGTAGCTATTAATGAAATATGGCAGTCTTCGAACATAAGTTTTGCGAGCAATAATATGTTGACACAAGGTGCTATAGAATTACTAGAAAGTCATGGCAGCGAAAAACAAAAAGAAAAATATTTGCCTAATTTAATTTCTGGTAGGTGGAGTGGAACTATGAACTTAACAGAACCACATGCAGGATCAGACTTATCTGACATCAAAACAAAAGCAATACAAAATGAAAATAATTTTCTAATTAAAGGAACAAAAATTTATATTACTCACGGAGATCAAGATATGAGTGAAAATATAGTACATTTTGTTTTAGCTAAACTACCTGGTGCTCCTGAAGGAGTTAAAGGAATATCTCTATTTTTAGTTCCAAAATATTATGAAATGAATGGTTCTAAAATAAAAAATGATATAAGAGTATTATCTATTGAACATAAACTTGGTCATCATGCTAGCCCCACATGTGTTATGAGCTTTGGAGAAAGTGACGGAGCAGTCGGTGAACTAATTGGTGAAGTAAATCAAGGGCTTAAAGCTATGTTCACTATGATGAATAATGCTAGACTAAGTGTAGGAGTTCAAGGTTTAGCTATATCAGAAAGGGCTTATCAAAAGGCTTTAAATTTTGCTAAAGAAAGAAAGCAAGGTACTTCACTTAACAAAAGTATTTCTGGTTCTATTGAAATTATTCATCATCCTGATGTTAAAAGAATGTTAATGGAAATGAAGTCTCAGATAGAAGCAATGAGAGGTTTAACCATAATTACAGGTAATTTAATAGACAAATATAAGAACTTTGGCAATTCTTCTAAAGGTAAAGATAGTTTATTTATTTCTAATTTACTCACTCCCATAGTAAAAGCATGGTGTACTGATCAATCAGTTTACATTACTTCTTTAGGGGTTCAGGTTCATGGAGGAATGGGTTTTATTGAAGATACAGGAGCTGCACAATATTTTAGAGATTCAAGAATTTTACCAATTTATGAAGGAACTAATGGAATACAAGCATTAGATTTATTGAGACGTAAACTTTTTCAAGAAAATGGTAGCACCTATAAAAAAATAATTGATATAATAAGAAATGATGCCGATATGTCTAAAGAAAATAGAGATGAAGAATTAAAAAATATTGGCAATTTACTTTTAGAAGCACTTCAAGCTTTAGAAAGTTGTTGTTTGTGGTTAGTAGAGACATATAAAAAAGATCCAGAAAAAGCTGCATCAGGAGCAACTCCTTTTATGAATATGTTTGGGTGGATTTTAGGAGGGTGGGTTATGGTTAGATCAGCTTTAGAAGCCAGTAATATGCTACAAACCGACTCCAATGATAAATTTGCAAAAGATAAAATAAATACTGCTATTTTCTATTGTAATACTTATCTTCCTACAGCCTGTTCCATAAAACATACAATAATGAAATCATATTTTTCACTACGAAGTTTTGCTTAGGTCTCTAGTTCGGCCTTAGCGTATACAACTAATTGCGAATTTTTTTTTAATATATTTATCACTAATTGAGATTTAAAAATATTAGATACAAATATTTTAATTACTGCATTTTCATTAACATAGATAGGCCCTTTTGAAGTAAAACTAAACTCTTTAATTTTTTTTCCAGTTATCATGCTTATTTGATTTAGTATTGTTGTTGCTAATAACGGCCCATGGACTAATATATTTTTATGACCTTCATTCTTTTTAGCATAGTCAAGATCATAATGAATTCTATGACTATTGTTTGTAAGCGATGAATATCTAAATAAGTCTATATTATTATAGTTAAAAGATTTTTTTTTTATTAATGAAAGATTAGATAAATCAATCTCTTTTTTCTTTTTTTTTTTCTTCTTATTTTTGCTTTTTAAAAAAACAATTGTTTGGTGTTCTTTTAAAACAATAGCTTTTTCTCTAAAATAATTAATAGTTAATTCAAAAAAATATAAATTATTTTCACTACTAATTTTTCTATTGCATGTTTCCAATTTCATCGTTTTTTTTATTTTATCATTTATAAATATATCTTTTTTAAAATATAATTTAGAGCCTCCAAACATTCTTTTATAACCTCTTAATAGAGGAAAAAAATTACCTCTTTTAGGATGTCCGTCAACTCCTAAATTTTGATAAGAGTTATCTTGGTTAAAGAAAATCCAATGTGCTCCATAAGGCAATAAAATTTTATTTTTAAATTGCAATTCAGGGCCGATGATATGCTCAAGTATCTCAATTTTATTTTTACTTATATTATCCCAACTAGTAATTACACTCATTATTTTTTAAACTCTTTTATTATCTTTAAGGTATGTTCTCCTAATTCAGGTATTTTATTAAATTTTTTCTTATCATCTAATGTAACAGGAGGTATAAATTCAAAATTCTTATTATTTTTTTCTACATATGCTTTTTTAAGTTGCGGATGACTAGAAAATTCTTTTATTGAATTCAATAATCCAAAAGCAATTTTATGTTTTTTAAATAATCTAATTAAAGTATTGGAGTCTATTAACTTAAAAATTTTTATAATAAATTCATTTAGTCGATTTTTATTTTTTAATCTCAAGCTAGGGCTTTTAAAGCTTTTTTCTAAATTTTCTGGGATCTTAATAATTTTCTTTGAAAAAGCAAACCATTCTCGCTCATTTTGTATTGAAAATAATATATTTTTTTTGTCTTTAGTAATAAAGCATCCATAAGGAACTATAGAAGGATGAG
>MDTB01238402.1_pt1 | contig 38218 bp, 45 predicted proteins | sample 811161 | NCBI WGS metagenome assembly MDTB01 (sample SAMN05326650, study PRJNA326480) | marine metagenome | isolation source: seawater | place: Mediterranean Sea | collected 2009 | reverse complement strand
GTGAGCCGTGTTGGATTCGAACCAACGACACCTTCCTTAAAAGGGAAGTGCTCTACCAGCTGAGCTAACGGCCCGTAAGAAAATGTTTTTATATTCAATATCAGTAAATTTCAAATATAAAATTACCTATATATAGAGGTAAGTTCATTATTTCCAGCAGCAACACAAGGCGATTTTACACATGTGCCGATAATCCATTCAGATCCTGGTTCAGATAGAAAATTATTCGAGCTAACAAATATAATACCCATTTCAGTAGATTGACCCGCTTTACCTTCCGCTTGAAGTCTAGGATCTTGAGCGCTTTTAACTATAATATCTTTATTGGAATATGGATTTTTTAATTTTAGATTGGAATTGATATAATTAATTAATTTTTTTGAAGACCAAGAATCACCACAATTTTCCCCCCAGATAGTTTTAGATTTTTTATCATTTTTATCACAATCATTTATTGTGTCATTTATAAAGTTCACAATTATTTTGTGGTTAGATTTCACTATGTTTGCTTTATCTTCTACAGCAGATCTTGTTGAAGCAGTCCATATCAAAGTCGAAAATACATATAAAAAAGAAAATAGTACTAAACTTTCTAATAAACCAAAATTTTTTAAATTAATCATAATTTTACAACCATATTTTCTTTAATATTGTTTTCAAAGAAATCAATTAAATTTTGTACTGTCTGAACACCCATTCTTTTTGTACACTCTTCAGTAAATGTTGCTGAATGAGGACTTAGCAAAACCTTTTTATTTTTTATTAAAGGATTTGTCATTTTTATAGGTTCGTTCTCAAATACATCTAGACCAGCCCCAAAAATAATATTTTTTTTGATTGCTTCATCAAGATCAATTTCATTAACAATACCACCTCTTGCTGTATTTATAATTATAACATCTTTTTTCATTGATTTAAGTTTGTTCAAATCAATTAAATTTTTAGTTTTATTATTCAGCGGTAAATGGATTGAAACAAAATCAGCTGTTTTTAAACCAGAATCTAAATTTTCAACTTTTATGCCGCCATATCTTTCTATTAATTCTTTACCTACAAATGGATCATAGACAATTGGTTTCATCTCAAAACCCAAACATCTCTTGATTAAAATTTTCCCAATTCTTCCAAATCCCATAATTAAAATTTCTTTATTTAATAATTCAAATGTTCTTATTTTACTTGCTGAAATTCTAAATTGGCCTGATCTTACCATTTCATCATATCGTGATAATCCTTTTGTCAAAGAAAGGATCATATACATTACATGTTCAGCAACAGAAACTGCGTTAGCAGTTGCCGTTATAAGTAGTTTAATATTATTTTTTTTAAGAGTTTTTAGGTCAACATTATCGTAACCAACACCATGTCTGGAAATAACTTTTAATTTATTACAATTTTTTAAAATTTCTGGTCCTATTTTTGCTACTCTGAGTGTAATACCATCAAACTTCGGAAGAACTTTAATTAAGTTTTCTTCAGTTATATTTTCAATAATTTCAAATTCAAATTTTTTATTATTTTTAAGTAAGTTAATACCTTTGTCGTGTATTTTTTCAATTATACCAATTTTATACATATACTTTACTTTTTGGAATATAATACTTTTATTGTTAATTTACTATTAAAGACATAAAACGAATGTGTATTCAATATCAAAATTTGTTTGAATATATTACAAGTTTCATTTAATTAAGTTATGTGGTTAAAAAAAATATTTCATCTATTATAATCGCCTTAATACCATTTAGTTATATTATTGGGACTTTTGCTATAAATACTAACATCATAATAATATTGGTTTGGGCTTTGATAATTTTTATTAAAGGTGAAAGGTTTAGAATTCAAAAAATAGATATCATAATATTAATTTTCTTTTTATATATTTTGCTGACAAGTTTTTTAAATACATATGAAATTAACTTTGTGGGGAATAACAATAATAAAAACTTTGCCATTTTAAACAAAAGTTTATTATTCTTTAGATTTTTTCTTTTATATATCGCCATTAGGTTATTTAAGAGTAATAATCTGATTGATTTTAAAATAATTTTTTATTCTTTTTCTCTGGCAACTGTTTTTGTTAGTATCGATATAATATTTCAGTTTTTTTATGGTAAAAATATTTTTGGTTTTGAAAATAACATGCCACATAAAACTACAGGTATCTTTAAAGATGAGGCTATAGCAGGTGGTTTTCTACAAAGATTTTCACTATTTTTATTTTTTTTGATAGTGACATTAAATTTTATAAAAAGAACAAAGATTAAAATTGTTACATTAATTTTATTTTTTTCTTTAGTCCTTTTAGCAATAATACTATCTGGCAACAGAATGCCCTTCTTACTTTTTATTTTAAGCGTGTTTTTAATTTTTATTACAAATCAAACATTAAAGAAAAATTTTTTAAATGTTTTAATCCTTGTCGTAGCAATTTCAATTGTTACTATTAATTTTAGCCCTAAATTAAAAACTTACTATAAAACTTTTTACAAAGAGAGTGTAAAAATTGTGTCATTATATTCATATAGAATTTTTGGAATTGGTTCTGATCTAATTTATTCGAAGAGACCTTTTTATATTCACGAATTTGATGCTGGTATCGAAACATATAAGTTAAATAAATATTTTGGGGGCGGCGTAAAATCCTTTAGATACAATTGTCCTAAGAGAGTGATTGAATCAATTCATTCAAGAACAACTTGCAACATGCATCCCCACAATTACTATATCGAAATATTAGTTGATTTAGGAATTTTTGGTTTTTTACTTTTTGTAAGTATAACGGCATATATTTTAGTAAAGACTTACAAGCTTTTAAGAATGCAAGAATATAAATATACTTTTACTCCCTTTTTTTATGTTTTTTTAATGGAAGTATTCCCAATTAAATCATCTGGGAGTTTTTTTACAACAAACAATTCTCTTATTATATTTTTAACGTTGGGTTTTATGGTAAGTTATTATTGGCGGTCCCACGGGGAATCGAACCCCGATTAGATGATTGAAAACCATCTGTCCTAACCGTTAGACGATGGGACCAATTTGCTGATAGTCTTATTAACAGAAATATCATCGATAATAAACTCTACATTTTTCTGACCCTTCCACTCGTTGAGACTTAGCTTACCAATTATATTAATTTTATTATGATTTTTTGAGAATAAATAACTTTCTAGTTCAGTTTTAACAGCATTAAATGTCACACTTTTTACAACAGACCCGTCAGGTGCGCTAAATAATGATTTAATATGTTTTTCGCCTACAATAGACGATTTTAATAATTTTAAATTTTCAATAACAAATTTTGGTTCGGGATTGCCAGATCCAAATGGAGATAATGAATCAATTTCAGCATAAAATGTTTCATTAAGAGCTGATGGAGATATGATAGAGTCAAAATGAATTTCATTATTTTTTTTTAAATAATTTTCAATTTTAAGAAAACATTTATTAACATAATCTTTAAATTCATTAATTTTATTCTCTTTTATGCTAAAACCACCAGCCATTTTATGTCCACCACCCTTAATTAATATATTTTTTTGTACAGCATTTAAAATTACTGAACCAATATCAAATCCTAAAATTGATCTAGCAGATGCTCTACCTAAACCATTTGAAAATGTGATGACTATGGTTGGTTTATTGAATTTTTCTTTTAATCTTGAAGCAATAATACCTAAAATTCCTCCATGCCAATTATGACCAGATAAAATAATAACAGGTTCGCCTGTCTTAGATGATAAATTTGACTCAATTTTAGCCAACATTTTATTTTCAAGAAGTTTTCTTTCATTGTTATAGCCATCCAATTCAGACGCAATTCTGAAAACTTCTTTAGGATTTTTACTAAGAAGCAAATTAGCTCCATGTGAGCATTTTCCAACTCTACCACCAGCGTTTATTCTAGGCCCTAGAACATAACCTAAATGATAAGTGTTTAAATTACTTTCTATACCACAAATATTTTTTAATGCTTTTAAACCGGGATTAGAAATTTCTTTAAATTTTTTAAGACCTTGTCTTACTATAGCTCGATTAATACCTATTAAAGGTACAACATCACAAACGGTACCTAAAGTTACCAAATCTAAAAAATTTATTAGTTTTGGTTCTTTAATATTGTTTTTTTTAAACCAGTTAATGTCTCTTAATTTTTTATTAAGGGCTATCAAAAACATAAAGCACACACCAGCCGCACAGAGATAATTTAGATTTGAATTATCATCAATCCTATTTGGATTAACTATAGAGAAAGCATTTGGTAATCTTGTTTCAGATTGATGGTGATCTAATACTATAACGTCAATATTTTTATTTTGAGAATAATCAATAGTTTCAAATGAAAGTGTTCCACAATCAACTGTAAATATTATTTTAGAACCGTCTGAGATTAATTTACTAAAACCATTATTATTTGGTCCATAACCCTCGGATTTTCTGTCCGGAATATAAATTGAGATTTTTTGATCGATTTGGCTGAAATAATTACCTAAAAGGGCAGTTGATGTTGCTCCATCGACATCGTAATCGCCAAATATTCCAATTTTATCATTTGACAAAATTGTCTTTATCGTTCTGTCTACACTTTTTTCCATATCTTTTAAAATAAATGGACTTGGTATTATATTTTTTAATTTTGGATTTAAAAATAAATTAACATCCTCAAGTTTTATTTTTCTAATTGCAATTAGTCTTGATAAAATTTCACTTAAACTAAAATTAGTTTTTAAAAAATTAACAGTTTCTTCATTAAAGTTTTTGGACAACCAATCTTTTCCTAAAACTGAGTTAAAGCTCATTTGTTTTGTATATTTGTAATTTTTTTTGAGATTCTTTGACTTTTGTGAAGTACAAACGAATTTGCCTCAAATCTATCTCCTAAATCCATTATTCCTTTAAGCATTTCACCATCAGTGACGCCAGATGCACAAAATATAACATCACCTCTGATCATATCTTCTATATTATATTTTTTTTTAGTATCCTTTATCCCTAAAAGTTTTGCTCTATTAATTTCGTTTTGATCTTTCAATACTAGTCTTGTTTGCATTTGACCTCCAAGACAATCAAGAGCTGCTGCTGCTAATACACCTTCAGGCCCTCCTCCAGTTCCAAGATAGATATCAATATTTGTTGATGGGTCAACCACTGACATTACACCAGTAACATCACCATCGGTAATAAATTTAATCTTTACTTTAAGTGATTGCAAAGATGATATAATTTTATCATGTCTTCTTCTTTTTAATATGCATGCGGTTAGATTTTCTGGTTTTAAATTTTTTGCTTCTGCTATTAATTTTATATTTTTTTCTATCGAATTATCGAGATCGATAATTTTATCTGGAAAACCTTTTCCAATTGCAATTTTTTCCATATAAGTATCTGGAGCAGATAATAAGCATCCTTTCTCAGCTACAGCCATTACAGAAATTGCGTTAGGTAAGTTTTTGGCAGCAAAATTTGTTCCTTCAAGAGGATCAACAGCGATTTCTAACTGTTCACCTTTTCCTGTTCCAATCATTTCACCAATAAAAAGCATCGGAGCTTCATCCATTTCACCTTCTCCAATTACAACCTTACCTTTCATATCAATTCTATTTAATTCTTTACGCATCTGGTCAACGGCGGCTTGATCTGCAGCTATTTTATCATTTTTTCCTCTAAAAATTGAAGCTCCAAACGCTGCTCTTTCACATGCTCTTATAAAACCATTAAGTAATTTAGGATTAATCAATTTTAAATCTCTTCGATTCTGATAAATTTAGGTGTTTTAATTACAAAATTTTTTTTACTTAACTTATTTATACATGTAATTAAATTAGTATTTTTAGCCTTGTGAGAAATAATTATAATTGAAGCATATTTTTTACTTTTAAATGGATGCTGAATAAATCTTTTGACTGATATTTTATTTTTTGACATGATTTTTGTAATTGATGAAAGCACACCTTTTTTGTCTATTACATCAAGTCGAATATAAGAGGAAAAAAGTTTATTAGATAAATCAATAGATTGGATTTTTTTTCTTTTACTAAATGGGACTGAAAATGGGAATTTCACATTTCCTCTTAGTATAGAACAAATATCTGAAACAAGAGCAGAAGTGGTTGGTCCTGGACCGGCACCTTCACCCTGCAAAATAGATTTACCAACTGGATTTCCTTCGATTATAATTGCATTTAAAACTCCATTGACATTACTTAAACGTGATTCTTTTCTAATCAAACAAGGATGTACTCTCTGAATGAGTTTGCCATTTTCAATTTCACTTAAACCTAGATGCTTAATTTTATATCCAAGAATATTTGCATTTTTAATGTCTATTTCATCAATGAAGTTTATTCCCTCTAAATTAATTTTAGAATTATTAATTAAGCAATTAAAAGCTAGAGATGACAAAATTTGAATTTTTGACCTCACATCTTCGCCATTTAAATCTGATTTGGGATTACTTTCGGCATAACCTAATTGTTTTGCATTATTTAAAACTTTTCCAAAGTTCATGTTATTTTTATCAAGATTAGATAATATATAATTAGAAGTACCATTTAAAATTCCATAAATTTTTTTATTTTTATTAGCAATTAAACCTTCTTTTAAAGTTCTAATAATAGGTATTCCACCTGCAACCGCTGCTTCAAATTCGATATTAACCTTATTTTTTTCTGCAAGTATAGCAAGTTGATTACCATGCTTAGATATTAATGATTTATTTGCAGTGACAACATGTTTTTTGTTTTTTATTGCGTTAAAAACTAATTTTTTTGCCGGTCCCTCCGCGCCACCAATTAATTCAACAATAAGATCTATATCTTTTAATTTAGAAGCATGTAAATAACTTTTCAACCATTTATTTTTTGGTATTTTAATTTTTCTTTTTTTCTTGATATTTTTTGCAGAAACATATTTGACTTCAAAATCTACATTATTTTTTTGAACAATTGATTTTTTATTTTTAATTAAATGTTTATAGAGATTTAAACCTATATTTCCAAGACCAACAATAGCTATGTTAAATTTTCTTTTTTTAGTCATTTATTAGTTAAATCAGGGAAATTTTTGTTATTTCCCTCTTTGAATATTACTTTTGCAACCTCATTTATATCACATTCATCTAAACTTTTACAAATTCTAACTAATGTAATTATAGGTTTGTTTTTTTTTTCATTGTTTATAATGTTTATCTCACCTGTATTAATTTTTATTTTTTCATTTTTTTTTCTTTTTTTTAAGTTTTCTCTAATTTCTTTTCTCTTTGAGTCAATTGAGACCATGTTAATTTTATCTTCACTAGGCATATTTAATTCAACTAAGTCAAAGTCTTTGTTTTTTTTTGACGAAGATGTAATTGTGTATACTTCTATTGATATATTGTTTTTAAAATAATCATTTATTTCTCTATTATTTTTACACTCATGATCTCCACAAATATATACTTTTTTATAATTGTTGGAACCAATACTAGAGCAACCACAAATCAAAATAAAAATAATTAGATACCATTTCATTTTAGACCAAGATTTTCATTAAATTTATAAATTATATTCATATTTTGTATTGCTTGACCAGCTGCGCCTTTAACTAAATTATCAATAGCAGATAAAATAACAATTTTGTTTTTAACTTTTAATTTGCAAACTGATATTTCGCAAAAATTTGTGTTTAAGACATTTTCTGTACCTATATTTTTATTAAAAGGTATCATTTTTACAAAATAATTTTTTTTATGATATTCTTTGAGTTCATTATAAATTCTTTTAGGACTTATACCTGGTTTTAAATTTAAATATATGGATGTTAACATGCCTCTATAAGTGGGTATTAAATGCGGAACAAAAACATACTTAACTTTATTTTTAGTTACTTTCTTTATTTCCTGATCAATCTCGCTTGTGTGCCTATGGTTAAAAATACCGTACGCGTGTATTGAGGAAAAAATGTTCTTATGTTTAAATTTTTTTTTTAAATTCTTCCCAGCACCTGAATATCCAGACTTAGAGTCTATTATAATATTTTTAGTATCAATAATATTTTTCTTTAATAAAGGAAGTAGTGGTAGTTGAATAGAGGTTGGGTAACAACCTGGGCAAGAGATAATTTTATAATTTCTAATTTTATCTTTTGAGAACTCTGATACAGAATAAATCGATTTATGAATTAAATCTTTTGCAACATGTTTTTTTTTGTAAAATTCTTTATATAATAAAGTATTCGATAGTCTAAAATCTGCTGAAAGATCTATAATTTTTAATTTTTTACTTTTAAGAATATTAGCAAGAACCTGGCTTTCACCGTTAGGCAATGCTGTAAAAAGAATATTGATTAAATCCCATTTTACTTTTTTAAGGCTTGTAATTTTAGGTAATTTTTTTTTTATTCTTTTGTCAAAATATTGAATATTCTTACCAATTTTTTTTTGGGCACATAAATATTTAATATTAGCTTTGGGATGATTTGATAAAAGTTTAATCAAATCTAGTCCTACATAACCAGTGGCTCCTGCAATTGCAATATTTATCTTTTTTACTGACATAAATTATTTATATCACTTTTAAATTTAATAGAAATGGATGATTTATCTCTTAGAGAATTGAAAGCTTCTACGTGCTTTTTTGTGACCGTATTTTTTTCTTTCAACTTTTCTCGAATCTCTTGTGGTGAATTTGTTTTTTTTTAATGTTTTTTTAAAATTTGGATCTGTCTTAACAAGTGCTCTGGAAATTCCGTGAATGATCGCACCTGCTTGGCCTGATAATCCGCCCCCTCTTACATTACACTTAACATCAAATTTACTCATTACATTTGTCTCTTGTAAAGGCATCACAACAATAAGTTGATGTACGGGTCTTTTAAAATATTGGTTCATTTCTTTGCCATTCACATAAATTTTTCCTGATCCTTTTTTAATCCAAACTCTAGCTACAGATTTTTTTCTTCTCCCTGTAGCATAACTACTTTCTTTAAAATCTAATTTAATCTTGTTAGAGTTATTTTTAAATGTTTGCTGGGTTTCCATTATATTTTAATATGATTTTTTTTATTTAGCTCAGAAAATTTTATTTCAACAGGATTTTGCGTTGAATGTGGATGTTTATTTCCGTAATACATTTTTAATTTACTTAATTGTTTTTTTGCTAAAGCGCCTCCAGGTAACATTCTTTTAACTGCAAATTTCAAAATTTCTTGAGATTTTGTTCTTTCTTTTAAAATTTTTGGTGAAGATTCTTTTATACCGCCAGGGTATCCTGTGTGCTTAAAATATTTTTTATTCTCAAATTTTTTTCCAGTAAACTTTATTTTTTCTATATTTGTTACAATAACAAAATCGCCATTATCTTGATTTGGATTATAGGTGGGTTTATTTTTTCCTCTTAAAACTATAGAAATATATGCTGCTAATCTACCAACAACTAAATCCTGGGCATTAACTAAATACCAATTATTTTTAATATCTTTTTTTTTAATAAACGGAGTCATTTTAATTCTGGCGATAATTACAAGTTATTATTTACTATGTCAATAAAAACTATGGTTTTAAAGAATTATAATAAAAATAAATTGAAGAAAGCAACAAAAGAATAGTTGAAAACTGGTGTAAAGAAGCAATCCAAATATATAATCCACTTATTAAAGTCAAAACTCCAAGAAAAATTTGAATGAAAATCATTGTTAAAAGTAAATAAGTGGGTAAATACATTTTTTTATCTTTATTGTAAAAAATATAAAAGGTCATTGCCAAAACATAGAAAAAAATTATATAGGCAAGTTTTCTATGGATAAATTGCACAAAAGAAGGATCATTAAGAATTTGAGGAAAAACTAAATCTTGAAGTGTTAGATCATCTGGAAAAAAATAATTATTCATCAGTGGCCAAGTTTGATAAATTTGTCCAGCGTCTAATCCTGAAGTAAAGGCACCAAACGTTATTTGTAAAAAAATTAATAATATAAATATTTTTGGACCAATATAATTTTTATTAAAATTAAAAAAAATTTTATCTTTTTTCAAAATAATATTTAATAAATACCAAAAAATTGCTGAAAATAAAATAAAAGCGAGATTTAAATGGATTGCTAATCGATAATGACTTACCGTAGTATTTTCAATCAGTCCACTTTTAACCATATACCATCCGACTGTTCCTTGAAGTAGAATTAATATAAATAAAATTAAAAAGTTTCTATTATAGTTTTTATTTAAAATTTTTTTTGAATATATGTATATAAACGGAATCAGAAACATGAGACCGAGTATTCTTCCTAATATTCTGTGAGCATATTCCCAATAATATATAACTTTGAATTCATTCATAGTCATGTTTTGATTAAGTAAATAAAATTGGGGTATGTCCTTATATAGATTAAATACTTCTTGCCACTGTTGATTGTTAATTGGAGGTAAAATACCAGTCACAACATCCCAGGTGGTTATTGATAATCCTGAGTCAGTTAATCTTGTTAGACCACCAACAACTATTATTAGACTAATAAATAATAGTAGGCTTAAAAGCCAATAAGTTATAAATTTGTAATATTCTTTTCTTAAAATTATTTCCATTCTTGTGTTATATAATAATTTGATGTTTAATTAATTACATTTATGTCGCTGAATAAAAACTATAAAATTAGAAAAATCAGAAAAAATCTAGATATATTAGATGATAAGCTTTTAAATATTATTAAGATTAGAACAAATTTGGTTCACAAAATACTTAAAAATAAAAAAAATAAAAGTCAGATTGTTGATCGTAAAAGAATTAAAGTTATTTTAAAAAATATAAGAAAAAAATCATTAAAAAAAAATATTGATACTGAACTTACGAAAAGAATATGGGTTAATATGATTAAAGCTTATATAAACTTTGAATATAGAAAATTTAAGAAAAAATAAAATTACTTACTGTGCGGTGGGAGTTTTTTTTCAATAAAATATTCGTGTTTACGAGTTTGTGGATTATATTTTTTTAACCTAATTTTAACTTTTGCTTTTTCACCTTTTGTAGGTTTTTTAACATAATAATAAAAAGCACTGTTAGTTTTTTCCTCTGGGACCAATCTTACTTTTACCGATGATTTTTTTGCCATTATTTTGTACTTTTGATTTTATCAATAATTCTTTTAATTTTTTCTGCTTTAGTTTTTATCGAGTGCTTAATATTTTTCTTATTTACACTAGAAAATGAATGACCGTCAAGTTTTAATGATGGATCATTGAGTGCCTTTTTAGCACCATTAATTGTGAAACCTTTATTTTTTAATAAAATAAAAATTAATTTAAGGTATTCTATATCTTTATTGGAATAATACCGCCTATTTCCAGATAATATCTTTGGTTTTATTTGCTTAAAATGTTTCTCCCAAAATCTAAGCGTGTGGGTATTAGGTTTTTTATTTTTTTTACTTATCAATCCTATTTCTTCTGCCGCTTCTCCTATGGTTTTGTAATGATGATTATTTATGTTCATTGATTTTTTTTTTATAATTTTGGAAGGTGAAAATATAACAACTTTTCTTTTACTAATCTGATATTTTACTTTTGTTTTTGGGTTCATTCCAATCCTCTGATTTTTAAATAAAACCTTAAAAGTTCCAAAACCTGATATTTTAAATATACCATTTTTTAATAAGCCTTTTTTAATAACAAAAAAGGTATTATCAAATATTTTTTCTATGTAACTTATGGGTAGTCCCTTGCGTTTTTGAATATTTTTTAATATATCATTTTTAGTTATATTATTTCTCTTCATTACCAATATTTTTAATATGACCTAAGTTATATTTGATTTTTTTAATCATTTCTCCTTTAGCAATTTTATAACAAACATCTAAAGAATAAGAAAAACCTAGTCCATCAGTTGATCCATGACTTTTTACTACAGGACCTTTTAAACCTAGAAAGATGGCACCATTGTATTTTCTTGGATCAAGTTTGTTCTTAAATTTTTTTAATGGTATATAAGAAAGTAGTGCGGATATCTTTGAAAACAAATTACTTGATAATGCTTTTTTTAAATTATCAGTTAAAAAGTTTGCTGTTCCCTCGGCTGTTTTTAGAGCAATGTTTCCAGTAAAACCGTCTGTAACAATTACGTTACAATCTCCATCTGTTATATGATTGCCTTCAACGTACCCGAAAAATTCAAAATCACCCACCTCATCTAAAATTTTAAGTTTTGAATATGTTCCCTTTAATAATTCGGTACCCTTTATTTCTTCTGATCCTATATTAAGTAAAGCAACTTTGGCCTTATCATTTGGAAATAATGACTGGTAAAGAGCTGCTCCCATCTCAGAGAAATCAACTAAATTTTTTTCACTGCACTCAATGTTTGCTCCTAAATCAAGAACTACATTCATACCTTTTTTGTTAGGCCATAATCCTGCAAGAGCAGGCTTGTCAACATCATCTAGTGTTTTTAAAATCATTTTCGACATCACTAAAAGAACGCCTGTATTTCCAGCTGATAGAGAAACATCGGTGTTTAATAAATTTTGAGACTCTATACATTTCCACATACTAGAACCCTTGCCTTTTTTAACCGCTGATAATGCAGGTAAATCATCTGATACTATAATTTTAGTATCTACTACTTCAAAATTCCTAAGAGACCTTTTTTTTATTTTTTTATTTAATAAATCTTTGTCACCAAATAGATAGAAATAAAAATCATCTAATTTTTTATTTCTCTTAATAAATATTTCAATACCATCAAGGTTTTTATCTGGAGAATTCTCACCCCCCATACAATCTATTGCGATTTTTACTTTTTTTATCATGATGACAAAAAATTTGAAGATGAACTAATTATCTAAAATTTTTTTACCGTTATATAATCCAGACTTCATATCAATATGATGTGATAATCTATATTCGCCTGATTTTTTATCTTCAAGAACATTAGCGCCAATAATTCTGTGATGAGATCTTCTTTTATTGCGTCTCGATTTAGATGTTTTTCTTTTTGGTACTGCCATTTTTTTACCTATATTTAAAATCTATAGTCCCATTTAGCATACTATTGACATCCAAATCAAAACAAAAATTTGCAAAATTACTAAGATATTGTGCTAAATCATCGATATTCTTATCGTTTAAATTATCTTTACTAAAAAAATATTTTTTTAATAGTTTTTTAGATACATCTCCAGGTGATGTTTCCTTATCGATTTTATATAAAATATCATAAAATAATTTGTTTAGATTTTTCATATTCTTATTTACAGAAACATCACCATGGCCTATTTCTCTCATATTGTATTCGATATTCTGAAATATATTATCAAAAATTTCTTGGGATTTTGCCTTTGGAGCTTTGCCCTTAGAAATTTTAAATATTATGGCAAGATGAAAAAAAATTAATAATGCTCTTGTTTCAAATTTATCAGAAAGCTTTATATTTTCATAAAAAAATTTATTTCGTGAAAATTGAGCTAATTTGTTATAAAGTTGGTTGTTATGTTTTTTATAAAATGTAAACATATTTATTTATTAATTACTTTAGTGTTTTTAACGTTATTTTTGACAAATTGCCAAAGAAACAAAATTGTAAATAGTCACGGTATTATGTATCTTGAGAATAGACAAGAATTGCTTGTAGTAAACAAAAGTAATAAAAATGACGTTGTAAGAAGACTTGGCCAGCCTCATTCTACCTCGATAAAGGAAAAAGATACTTGGATCTATATAGAAAGAACAAAAAGTAAAGGAAAAATATACAAATTAGGAAAAAATGTTTTAGTAAATAATAATGTTTTAGTAGTTAGTTTTGATGAATATGGAATAGTAAAAGAAAAAATTTTTTACAATAAAAATGATATGAAAGAATATAAATTTACAAAAGTAGAAACTCAAAATGAAATAAGAAAAGGTAGTTTTTTATCCTCGTTTTTACAAAGTTTAAGACAAAAAATGAGAACAAACTCACCTAAATAAACTAATGTGCTATTACCGCGAGTAGTAATAAAGCTACGATATTAGTAATTTTAATCATTGGATTTACAGCAGGTCCAGCAGTATCTTTATAAGGGTCACCTACAGTATCACCTGTAACAGCGGCTTTATGTGTCTCAGATCCTTTTCCTCCATAATTACCATCTTCTATGAATTTCTTAGCATTATCCCAGGCGCCTCCTCCTGCTGTCATTGAAATCGCAACAAATAGACCGGTTACTATAACACCAAGTAACATAGCTCCAACGGAAGATAGTGCTGCTTCTAAACCTCCAATATTTAATATAACAAAATATAAAATAATTGGTGATAAAACCGGTAGTAAAGAAGGTATAATCATTTCTTTAATTGCTGCTTTGGTTAATAAATCTACCAATTTTCCATAATCAGGTTTTCTTTTACCCTTCATTATTCCTGGAATTTTTTTAAATTGTCTACGTACCTCGATTACAACAGCGCCACCTGCTCTTCCAACAGCTTGCATGCCCATTGATCCAAATAAATATGGCAACATACCTCCAATAAGAAGACCAACAACTACGAAGGGATTGGATAAGTCAAAACTTACATTTATACCTTCTAAACGAGATCCAGAAACTTTAGAGAAAAATTTTATATCCTCTGTGTAAGCTGCGAATAAAACTAATGCACCAAGACCGGCTGAACCAATGGCATAACCTTTTGTAACAGCTTTAGTGGTGTTTCCAACCGCATCTAAAGCATCTGTAGTTTTTCTTACATTTTTTGGTAATTTAGACATTTCAGCAATTCCACCAGCATTATCTGTTACAGGTCCGTAGGCATCTAAAGCTACAACCATTCCAGTCAATGCAAGCATTGCAGTGACTGCTATAGCAATTCCAAAAAGACCTGCCAACTGATTGGTAGCAATAATTCCAGCTACTATTATTAATGCTGGAAGAGCTGTTGCTTCCATTGAAACAGCTAACCCTTGTATTACATTAGTGCCATGTCCTGTGGTAGAGGATTTTGCTACACTTTTTACAGGTCTATAGTTTGTTCCAGTATAGTATTCTGTGACCCATATAATCAAACCAGTTACTACTAATCCAATCACACCACAATAATATAGATCGAGTCCAATAAATTTTTTGTTTCCTACTTCAAAGATTTGTTCTAAACCAATTATGCTTGATGTTATTGGATAAAGTAAAATTAATGATATGATTGCAGTTACTATAAAACCTTTATACAAAGCACCCATAATATTTTTGCTTTTACCTAATTTTACAAAGAAAGTACCTGCTATGGATGCAATAATACATCCGCCCCCAATTGCTAAAGGATAAATCATCATGCTATCATTACCTTGAAAAAATATTGACGCTAAAACCATAGTAGCAACAATTGTAACAGCATAAGTTTCAAATAAATCTGCAGCCATTCCTGCGCAATCACCTACATTATCACCAACGTTATCGGCAATAACTGCGGGATTCCTAGGGTCGTCTTCAGGAATACCAGCTTCAACTTTACCAACTAAATCAGCACCAACATCCGCACCTTTTGTAAAAATACCACCACCTAATCTTGCAAAAATTGATATTAGTGACGCTCCAAATCCTAAAGCTATTAAAGCATTAATTAATTCTCTACTTGGAATCTCAAAAGAAATTAAAATCCAATAGTAAACAGAAATCGATAATAAAGCTAACCCGGCAACTAACAGACCTGTAATAGCGCCAGATTTAAATGCCATGGTTAAACCTTTTTGTAAACTTGTTCTTGAAGCTTCTGCAGTTCTTACGTTTGCTTCAACAGAAATTAGCATACCTATATATCCAGCAACTCCGGAAAGAAGAGCTCCTATAAAATAACCAAGACCAACAAGTAGACTAAAAAAATAACTAATTATTATCAAAACAATAAATCCTACTATTGCAATCGTTTTGTATTGTCTGTTTAAATAAGCTTTCGCCCCAATTTGAATTGCTTGTGCTATTTCTTGCATTTTATTATTTCCTGCGCTTGATGAAATAATTTGTTTACTTAAGAAATAACTGTAAATAACAGCTAAAATACCTACTAATATAATTAAAGTTAAATTTTCCAAAATAAATACTCCCTTGATTGATATTTAAAAATCAGATAATTGCCAAAAAAATAGGTAAAAGGCAAGAATTTAATTTTTATATAGCCTTACATTTTTTGATACCTTGTCTAAAATCGCATTTAAATACCTTTTATGGGCATTTTCTAAAAAAAAATCGGATATTTTTACATACTCACTCATAATAACTTTTACAGGAGTTTTGTGGACAAAAATAAGTTCAAAAGAAGCAGACATAATCATTAACTTAAGAATCAAATCAGTTCTTGACGGATTAAATTCGTTTTTAAGTATTTCTTTTAACTTTTCTAAAATAAATTCCTCTCTTTCAATAGTTCCTACAACTATATCTTTTATAAACTTTTTAAATCGATGTTTTGGATACTTAATTATTTCGTCTTTATTTAAGTGATAAGAATACAGTTTCTGTATAGCTATTATTCTTGGATTAATATTGATATTTGAAACTGACATTATTTTATTTTTAAAAACTTAACAATTGCAATGGCAGACTCTTTACCATTATTGATTCTTTTGATTGCTTGTTTTTTATTAAAAGAAGTTATCAATCCATTTGAAATAGGTTTTTTATTATTGATCGAAAGACTCATAATACCGTTGGTAATTGCTGAACAAATCAAATTAAAGTTTTCTGTTTCACCTTTAATAATACATCCTATTGCTATGAAACCATCATATTTACTCATTAATTTAGATATTAATTGAGGTATTTCAAATGAACCTGGCACTCTTATAATCTTTATTGATTTAACTTTATTGAGTTTTAGTACTTGTACAGCACCTTTAACCATTCTGTCTGTGATACTAGAGTTGTAAGTAGATTGAACAATACAAATTTTTTTTTTCATTATCTGATAATTTCTTGTTTTTTAATTTTTAATCCATATCCTTTTAAAGCAATGATACGTTTTTTTGATCTAGAAACTAGTATCATATTTTTTATTTTTAATTCTTTCAAAATTTGAGCTCCTACACCATAGTACCTCAATATACTATTATTTTCTGAAGAATTTTTAATCTGGTTTGTGCCTTTCACAAGGATTAATGCAAAATTTTTATATTTTGATAAATAATTTAATGATGATTTAAAAATATTTTTTTTAAAATTGAAAAAAGTATCTAAAATATTAGTAGAAATTACTCTTACTCTCGGTGTCTTAGTATATGAAAAGTTTTTATTTGTAATTGAATAATGTTCAAGTCCATCTAAGATATTTTTATATACTTTTAATTCAAAATATCCATAATTTTTAACATAAACTTTTTTTCGAGAAATAGTTTTGATTAATTTTTCATTTTCAAGTCTATAAGAAATTAAATCTTCAATTTTTAATATTTTTAAATTATGTTTTTTACTAAATGGAACCAAATCATCGTAACGAGCCATAGTGCCGTCTTCGTTCATAACTTCACAAATCACTGCACTTGGATTTAATTTTGCTAATTTTGAAATATCCACTGATGCTTCAGTATGACCAGCTCTTTCAAGAACTCCTCCATTTTTTGAAACGAGAGGGAAAACGTGACCTGGTGAAACTATATCTCTGTTACTAGAAGAGTTTTTAATTGCAATTTTAATTGTTTTAGCTCTGTCATGTGCAGAAATACCTGTTGAAATTCCTTTTTTTGCCTCAATAGAAACTGTGAAAGCAGTTTGTGTTCTTGATTTATTAATTGGTGACATTAAAGGAAGTTTTAGTCTTTTAATTTTTTTTTGAGTTAATGCTAAACATATTAACCCACGTCCATGTTTTGCCATAAAATTTATTTTTTTAGCGTTAACTTTTGATGCGGGAATTACGAGATCCCCCTCGTTTTCTCTATCTTTATTATCAACAAGAATAAACATCTTACCTTTTTTTGCTTGTTTAATAATATCTTTTACTGATGATAAATTTTGTTTCATGTTAACGATGTATATTGTTTAAGTATTTGCCTATCATATCGAACTCAATATTTACTAGATCTTTGTTTTTAAGCTTTATTAGATTAGTCAGTTTTAAGGTGTGAGGAATAATTGATACCTCAAAACTGCTAGGCTTTAATTTTGATATAGTTAAAGAAACGCCATTAATTGAAATTGAACCTTTCTCTACAACTAATTTTTTATATTTTTTATTTAAAGAAAAATTTACTATCCATGATTTATCTATAATTTTAATATTATTTACTACTGAAGTGGTATCAACATGGCCTTGAATATAGTGGCCTGATATTTTTTTTCCATAATAAAGAGCTTTTTCAATATTTATATACTTGCCAATTTTTATATTTTTAAAATTTGACCTAGCTATAGTTTCTTTAGAAAGATAAAAAAGATAAGATTTTCTTTTTATTTTTATGAGAGTTAAACATACTCCATCACAACAAACTGACTCACCAATATCTTCTTTTTTAAATTTGGTATCAGATGATACTTCAATAACCAAACTACCCTTTACGTATTTGGCGCCTTTTCTAAAACTTTTAATTAAACCTTGATTATATACTATTCCGTTAAACATTATTTGATTTTAAATTTATATAAATTATCTCCATTAAGATTTACCTTAATTCTTTTTTTTTTAGTCAAATTTAAATTACTTAGCTCTTTCTTGAAAGAATTTTTTCCATTTTTTCCTAATTTATTTTGCGACATATAAACATATATATTGCTAACTAAATTACTTTTTAAAAGAGAACTCGCTGTATGTGAACCTAGCTCACATAAAACCCTTGAAAAACCTTTTTTTTTTTAATTCCATTAGAATTTTTTCATAAGATATAGAATTATTTACTTTATTAATTTTTATTAACTTAATTTTTTTAGACTTTAAATAATCTTCTTTTTTTTTATTTGTTTTACAAGTGATAATGTAGGTCGGTATATTATTTGAATTTGTAAATAATTTAAGATTTTTGTTTAACTTAAGATCTTGGTCGATAATTGCTCTTGATGGACTCAAATTTTCTAAACCTTTTATTCTGCAGTTAAGTAAAGAATTATCAGAATTAACACTTTTATAAGTACTTAAAATACAGTCATATTTAGATCTTATAAGATGTCCATTATTTCTAGAATAACTGTTGGTTATCCATTTATTTTTCTTATCAACAGAATAATAGTCCTTTGAAATTGCAATTTTTATGTCTGTATAGGGTAAGGATTTTAATTTATTAGATTGAAAATAACTTTTATAAAAATCAAGAGATTTTTTTTTTAAGAGTCCAATGTTTACTTTAATTCCAGATTTATTAAGAAAATTTTTAGCTTTATTAAAGGTTCTATGATCTGGATCTAATACTGAGTAATATACTTTTTTAATTCCTTTTTTTTTAATTATATTAACACACGGTGGTGTTTCACCATAGTGAATACATGGTTCAAGTGTAACATATAAAGTAGATCCCTTAAAATTTAAATTTTTACTGAGTGCGTTTACTTCTGCATGAGGACGTCCGTTTAAGGATGTTTTACCTGAAGAAATAACTGAATTATTCTTTACTACGATACATCCTACAGATGGATTGTTTTTGGTAGATCCTAGATGTTCAAATGCTTTATCAAAAGCCATTCTCATGTAATTTTCATCTAAAGTTCTTTTAGAAAGTTTCATGTTTAATATTTAGAGAAATTTAATCGGTTAAACTAAATTTTTTTGGGCTTACCATCTAATTCTTCAATGTATTCACCAAATTCACCAACTTCTTTAAAATTAGTATAAACAGAAGCAAATCTTATATATGCTATTTTATCTAATTCTTTTAAAGCTTCCATTACTTTTTTTCCAATAACACCCGATTGTATTTCAGACTGACCTAATTCCTCTAGTTCTCTAGAAATCTTTGAAACAACTCTTTCTATGGTATCTTGATCTGTTGGTCTTTTTTTAAGTGCTGTAAAAAAGGATTTAGCTAATTTTTCTCTGTCAAATGGAACTCTTCTGCCATTTTTTTTAATGACTGAAAGTTCTCTGTGTTGAACTCTTTCAAAGGTAGTAAATCTCATGGCTTTACTACAAGGGCATAATCTTCTTCTTCTAATAGCTGTTCCATCCTCAGTTGGCCTAGAATCTACAACTGAAGTGTCTTTTTCTTTGCAAAATGGGCAAATCATGATTTAATTTTTAAACAAATGATTATATATAGGAAAATTTGAACAGAGATCAACTACTTCTTTTCTTACCTCTAACTCAATTTTGCTATTATCATCAGTATTTTTGGAAAGACCTTTAACAACTTTAGTAATCAATTCACCAACTTTTTTAAATTCATTTAATCCAAAACCTCTTGTTGTTGCGGCTTGAGATCCAAGTCTTATTCCCGAAGTAATTGTCATTTTTTCAGTGTCAAAAGGAATGCCGTTTTTGTTACAAGTAATATTTGCATTGCATAAACTAACCTCTGCAGCTTTTCCTGTAACATTAAACGGTCTTAAATCTACCAACATTAAATGTGTGTCTGTTCCTCCAGAAAATATTTTAAAACCATTATTTTTTAAAGTTTCTGATAAAATTTTTGCGTTAGCTAAGACTGACTTAATATATTCTTTAAATTCGGGTTTAAGTGCTTCCTGAAAAGCTGCAGCTTTTGCAGCAATAACGTGCATTAAAGGTCCACCTTGGTAACCAGGAAATACGGCAGAGTTAAATTTTTTAAATAAATCTTCTCGGTTTGTAAGTATAATTCCACCTCTTCCACCTCTTAATACTTTATGAGTTGTTGAAGTTACTACATCAGCATAGTCAATTGGATTTGGATATCCGTGTCCAGCAACTAATCCTGAGAAATGTGCCATGTCAACCATTAGATATGCTCCTACACTATCAGCTATCTCCCTAAATTTTTTAAAGTCTATTATTCTTGAGTAAGCACTTCCTCCTGCTATTAATAGTTTAGGTTTATTTTTTATTGCTAATTCTTTAACCTGATCATAATCAATTAATCCAGTGACTTTATCTACTTCGTAATGAAATGCATTTAACCACTTTCCAGATTGAGCAACTTTGGCTCCATGAGTTAAATGACCACCAGAATTCAAGCTCATACCTAATATTGTGTCTCCAGGTTTTAAAAGTGCTAGATATACTGCTCCATTAGCTTGTGCACCAGAATGGGGTTGAACATTTGCGTATTTACAATTAAATAATTTTTTAACTCTTTCTAAAGCTAATTCCTCAGCTTTGTCTACAAATTCACAACCACCGTAATATCTTTTTCCGGGATAACCTTCGGCATATTTGTTTGTTAGGATAGAACCCTGTGCATCTAAAACTGCTTTTGAAACAATATTTTCTGAGGCTATTAACTCAATATGCTCCTGCTGTCTTTGAAGTTCAAGTTTAATTGAATTATATAATTTAGGATCAGTTTTTGACAGATCAGAGTCAAAAAAATCTCTAAAATCTTCTCGTGCATTTTCTAAAGATTTTGGCATAATTAAAACTCTTAAATTTTTTTAGTCCTTCTTAAATGTCTTCCACCTTCAAATTTAGTACTTAGAAAAATATTTACTAATTTAATTGCATCTCTTTCTTTAGTTAATCTTGATCCAAGTACAAGTATATTAGCATTATTATGAGTTCGTGACAAACGTGTTGAGACCGAATTATAACATACAGCAGCCCTTATTTTTCTGAATTTATTTGCAGACATTGCCATTCCTGTGCCTGAACCGCAAACTAAAATGCCCAAATTAGTCTTTTTAGCAGAGACGCTTCTTGCGACTTTTTTTGCATAATCTGGATAGTCTACTGAATTATTTGTGTAAGTGCCCAAATCAAAAACTTTTATTTTATTTTTAATTAGTTTTTTTTTAATGACTTCTTTCAATAAATATCCTGCGTGATCTGAAGCTAGAGATATTTTTTTAAATAATAGTTTCAATTAATTAAATCTGTTTTCTAACATGCATGCAACAATATGAATTCTATTTTGTTCACCACCATTAAAAAAATTATGGTACCTTGTGTTGTTTGTTATCCAAACATTACCGTTAGCTGGCATATGTTTAGCAACATCTTCTATAACCATTTTACACCCTGGATTTGTAATTATTGGAATGTGCAATCTAGGTTCAGGATCTTTGTGCCAACTTAAAGTTGATCTAGGCTCTTTTAATAAGATTCTAACTCTACCTAATTTAAATTTTTTTCTCAATGCTTTATAAACCTCTTCGAAGTATGTATTTTTAAAATCATCTACAAGCTCTGTGTATTTTGACTCGTCAATTGGCTTGTCTCTTTTCACCTCTTTGCCTGTTTCATCTGGTTTAGTCCAGTAGACACCTCTCACATTATGACCTTGGATTGAACTTTCATCTCCAGGTACCATGTTCATTGGAATAGCATGAAAATTTGTAATTCCTAAAGTTTGATACTTTGATTTTTTTAAAATTTTATCAAGATCTTGTCTCAACTTATCTATATCGAAATTTAAGTCAGGTACTTGATAGAAATCATTTTTCGTGTTTGTATTGGACATAATGTATAGTTATTATACTTTTTTTTATTATAATAATATTATATTTGTCGCATTAAAAAAAGTTTAAAGGATAAAAAATGAAGATATTAGGTAAATATCCAGGACTTAGATTGAGAAGGAATCGCAAATTCAGTTGGGCCCGAAGACTTGTTGAAGAAAATAATATTTCTGTAAATGATCTAATTTTGCCTATTTTTGTAACTGAGGGTAAAAATAAAGTTCAAGGAATTAAATCAATGCCTGGCATATACCGATACTCTGTTGATAAACTAAATAATGTTGTTGATAGGGCAAGTAGAGCTCGAATTCCATTAATTGCAATATTCCCAAATATATCTAAATCAAAAAAAGATTTTTATGGAAGCGAGGCTCTAAATGAAAACAATTTAGTTTGCAAAGCAATAAGAAAAATTAAAAAAATTAATCCAAAAATTGGTGTTATGGCTGATGTAGCCCTAGACCCCTACACAAATCATGGGCACGATGGAATAATAAAAAAAAAACAAGTTTTAAATGATGAAACTGTTCAAATATTATCCGAACAAGCTGTTCTCCAAGCAGAGATGGGTTGCGATGTGATATCACCCTCAGATATGATGGATGGAAGAGTTGGTGTAATAAGGAAAAGCCTAGATAAAAATAATTTTAAAAATGTACAAATTTTATCTTACTCAGCAAAATACGCTTCTAGTTTTTATGGTCCTTTTAGAAATGCAATTGGTTCAAGCCAAAAAAATAAGATAGACAAAAAAACTTATCAAATGGACTATAGAAATTCGGATGAAGCTATTCGTGAAGTTGCATTGGATATCAAGGAAGGAGCTGACTTTGTTATGATAAAACCTGGTTTACCTTATCTTGATATTATAAAATCAGTTAAAGAGACTTTTAAAATTCCAGTATTTGTTTACCAAGTATCAGGTGAATATAGTATGATTAAAAATAGTATAAAAAAGGGAATACTGGATAAAGAATCTGTAGTTGAAAGTTTAGTTTCATTTAAAAGATCAGGTGCTTCGGCAATAGTTACCTATTTTGCCCTAGAAATTGCAAAACAACTCTAATTTAATCCTAAAAACTTATTTTCAAATATTTTTCTAGATAAAGGAAACTTAATATTATTTGGTACAAAAAATTTATTTTCCATCAACTTTCTTGTGAAAGATAAACCTTCATAAATATCTTTAAAATTAATATTTTTTGTTTCTTTTGAAAATAAAATAAATGGTATATTGTATTCAACACTATCGATCGTCAAAGTAAAATTCTTTTTATTTTCAGGAGCGGTTATTTTGCTTGTATCAAGGCCAAATCCTAAGTTAGAAATTAGACTTAGTTCCCAATACAAATAATTTAGAAACCAATTTTGATCATTAAAATAATTAAACAAATTTTCTAATGAATTATAGATATTTATCGATTTTTGGTTTTCCGGTAAAAGTATCTTTAATATTGATGTAATTGAATTTAAACAAAGTATTTTATTTTTGTCATTAAAATATTTAGGAGCTATTGCTTCAATTAATTCTGTTTTAAAATAACCAATTCTATTTTCATTTGCAGAAGTACAATTTAAATAAATTTTATTAGTAAGTTGTAAATAATTCTTTACTTTCCTTGAGGTACCGCCATAAACTATACCGTTTACTTTTCCGTAATCATTTGTGAATACTTCAAGAATTATAGCATTTTCTCTAAATTTTCTTTTTGATAAAATAAAACCTTCACTTTCCCAATTCATAAAATTAAATATTTAAACTTCTTATTAATTTAAGTGCAGCATTTTGTTCAGCAATTTTTTTTGAACTACCTTCTCCAAGGAATTTTTTGGAGTTTTGAATTTGAACATTTACTTGAAAAAAAGGATTATGATTAGGACCTATTTTTTTAATTGTTTTATACATAGGTAATTTTTTAAATTTTTTTAATGAAAATTCTTGAAGTTTAGTTTTAGAATCTATTTCAGTTACTTTAGAGTTTATAATAAAATTTTTCCAGATTTTTAAAACAAATTTTTCTGTATTAACAAAACCTTGATCTAGATAAATAGAACCAATCAGAGCCTCACAAGTATCACTCAAAATTCTATCATCTGAAAAATGTAAAGTTTTAAAGGAACTTCCTGTTTTTATAAACTTTTTTAAATTTAAATATCTAAAAACTTTTGCACACGTCTTCTTATTTACTAAACTTGCAAATTTTTTATCTATAATACCTTCATTTTCATCCGGATATAAAGTTATTAATTTTTTTGATATTACCAGCCCAATTACCCTATCACCCAGGAATTCTAATTTTTCATTATTGGATTCTTTATTATAACTTTTGTGAATAAAACTTTTTAGTAACAAATCTTTATTATTAAATTTAATATTTATTACTTTTTCTATATTTTTAATATATTGACTCATTTAATTACTTTTAAAAATCTATCAAATCTAAAAGACTCCCCCCAATTCCAAAACTTAATAACACTTCCAAGCTTTGTGTCATTTGAGAAAAAAATTATCCTGGCTTTTCCAACTAAATTATTTTTGTGAACGTATCCAACACTAGTCAAAAATCTACTATCACTTGAGCAGTCTCTGTTATCTCCCAAAAAAAAGAAATGATCATTTGGAACTTTATAAATATCTGAATTTTTCATACTGCCATCAACTTTGTAAAGAATATTGTAATATTTTTTATTTAAAAGTTCCTCATTGTATTCATTAACTTCAATTTTATTACCTCCACATCTTATATCAGATCTTATTTGAATTTTGGTTTTTACAATTTTTTTGTTGTTTATATACAAATCACCATTTTTTAATTGAATTTCATCACCAGGTAAACCAATTAATCTTTTTATAAAATCTGTTCTATTATCTGAAGGTGTTTTAAAAACAACTAAGTCACCATAATTTGGTTTGGTATAGAATATTCTATTTTTAATAATTGGTGGACTAAAAGGAAATGAATGTTTGCTATATCCATAATTATACTTGGAAACAAAGATTCTGTCTCCTACCAATAATGTTGCTTCCATTGATGAAGATGGGATATAAAAAGGCTGAAACAAAAAAGATCTTATTAAAATTGCAATTATTAATGCAATTATTAATGTTTTTAAATTATCTAATATTTTAGAAAGCATTTTTTATTTATAAATAAATATAATAACAGAAGCAACCGCCCAAGGTTCATCGTCGGAAAGTGAAAGATGAATCTTGAATTTTTTATTTTTAAAAATTTTTTTTAAATTACTCAAAGAACTTCCACTTATATTGAATATTGGTAGGCCTGATATATTATTTTTAATTTCTACATCAAGAAATTGAAGTTTATTAGGAATACCAACAGCTTTAAATAGTGCCTCTTTTGCAGCAAATCTTTTAGCAAAACAATGAACTTTATTTACCCGTTTTTCACAAGTTTTAATTTCTGGTAACGTAAAAATTCTCTTTTTAAAATTTTTATTATCACTAATTGCTTTTTTAATTCTTTTAATATTAACAATATCAGTGCCTATTCCATAAATATTCATTTTTTTAATTCTTTTTTCAAAATATCATTAACTAATTTGGGGTTTGCTTTTCCAGATGACGCTTTCATTACTTCACCTACAAAAAAACCATAAAGTTTATCCTTTCCAGATTTATATTCTTTTACTTTGTCAGAATTATTTTCTAAAACTTTATTGATAATTTTGTTAAGTTCCTTAGGATCACTTTGTTGTTTAAGACTTTTTTCATTAATTATGTTTTTAGGGTCCTCACCTGTTTGAACCATTATTTCAAATACTTTCTTTGCTATTTTTCCAGATATCTCTCCGGAACTTATTGAGTTAATTAATTTTGATAAATTATTTGGAGTTACAGGTGAATCTTTAATATCAATGTTTTTTTTGTTTAAAACTGCAAAAAGTTCAACAATAATCCAATTTTTTGCAAGTTTTATATCTGATTTTTTAATTACTTCTTCAAAATACTGTGAAATATTATTTTCAGAAACCAACACATTTGCTTCATATGAGGTTAATTTATATTTATTTATAAATCTATCTTTCTTTTGATCAGGTAGTTCAGGTAATTTTTCCTTTAAATTGTCTACAAAAGTTTGTGTTATTTCTAAAGGTAAAAGATCTGGATCAGGAAAATATCTGTAGTCATGTGCTTCTTCTTTTGATCTCATCGATCTAGTTTCATTTTTTTTTGTGTCAAAAAGTCTTGTTTCTTGTTCTATTTTTTTCCCTGACTCTAAAAGTTCAACTTGTCTTTTTGCTTCAGTATCAATAGCCATTTCCATAAATTTTATTGAATTAACATTTTTGATTTCACATCTAGTTCCAAAATTTTTTTCACCTTTTTTCCTCACCGACACATTTACATCAGCTCTTAGCGAACCTTCTTGCATATTTCCATCACAAGTTCCTAGATATCTCATTATAGTTCTTAGTTTTTTAACATATGAGTTTACTTCATTTGGTGATCTTAAATCTGGTTTGCTTACAATTTCCATCAAAGCAACACCAGATCTATTCAGATCTACATAAGTATTATCTGGGCTTAGATCGTGAATACTTTTTCCTGCATCCTGCTCTAAATGTAATCTTTCAATTCCAATTTTTTTAGTTCCATAAGGCATATCAAGAGTGACTGAACCCTCACCTACAATTGGATTTTTGTACTGTGAAATTTGATAACCAGCTGGTAAATCTGCATAAAAATAATTTTTTCTATCAAACACTGAGATTAGATTTATTTGAGCATTTAAACCCAAACCTGTTTTGACAGCCTGTTCTATACAATACTTATTTATTACCGGAAGCATGCCTGGAAAAGCTGAGTCAACTAAACTTACCTGGGTATTTGGTTTTTCACCAAATTTTGTAGAAGATCCAGAAAATAATTTGGAATTTGATGTAACTTGTGCATGTACTTCAAGACCTATTATAACTTCCCAATTATTACTATCAGTTTTAATAAAATAATTAAATTTATCTTTTTCCATAATCTATTCCCACCATCTATCAATAGATTGTTTAAAATTAATTTTTTCCTCCATTGAAAAAGCAATATTTAATATTTTTTGTTCATCTAGTGCTCTTGATATCAATTGAAGTCCTAACGGGTGCCCATTATCATCTTTACCAGCCGGTATCGAAATCGCTGGTAATCCAGCTAAGTTTGCTGGAACTGTAAAAATATCATTTAAATACATTGATATTGGGTCATTAGTTTTTTCTCCAATTTTAAAAGCTGAACTAGGTGTAGAAGGTGTTAAAATAGCATCAACTTGCTTAAAACTTTCATCAAAATCATTTTTAATTAATTTTCTAACTTTCTGTGCTTTCAAATAATAAGCATCATAATAACCAGATGATAGAACATAAGTTCCAATAAGAACTCTTCTTTTAACTTCATCCCCAAAACCTTCTGCCCTTGTGTTTTCGTACATCTCGGTTAAGTTATTACCTTTTTTTGATCTATATCCATATTTTATACCGTCATAGCGAGCTAAATTTGAAGAAGCTTCAGCAGGCGCAACTATATAATATGTTGGTAATGCATATTTTGTATGAGGTAATGAAATATCAATTATCTTTGCACCTGATTTTTTTAAAATATCTATACCGTCTGTCCAAAGATTTTCTATTTCTTTTGGCATATTATCAACACGATATTCTTTAGGAATTCCTATTTTAATTCCTTTAATATTTTTATTTAAATTTTCTAAATAGTTTTCCTTCTTTTTATTTATAGATGTAGAATCTTTTTGATCATATCCTGACATTGCTTGAAGCATAAGTGCACAATCTTGAACATTTCTAGTCATTGGACCAGCTTGATCTAGAGATGATGCAAATGCAACTATACCCCATCTTGAACATAAACCATAAGTTGGTTTTAAACCAACAGTACCAGTGAATGATGCTGGTTGACGTATCGAACCACCTGTATCGGTTCCAATAGTAGCTGGTGTTAAATTTGCTGCTAATGCACTTGCGCATCCACCAGAAGAACCACCAGGTACAAAATCTTTTTTTATTGGACTAATAACGTTACCAAAAAAACTTGTTTCATTGGAAGAACCCATTGCAAATTCATCACAATTAAGTTTGCCAAGTAAAACCGCACCTTCATTCCATAAATTATTAGTGACAGTAGATTCGTATGTAGGAATAAAATTTTCTAAAATTTTGCTTCCAGCTGTTGTCTTAATATTTTTTGTACAAAATAAATCTTTAACAGCAATAGGTACGCCGCTAAGCAATCCTTTAAAATTCTTATTTTCATCAAAACTTTTTGATTTTTTTATACTCTCTTCAAAACATGTAGTAATAAAACTATTTAAAGTTTTTCCTTTTTCAATATTTTCAATGTAATATTTTGTTATTTCTAAAGATGAAATTTTCTTTGTTTTTATTAGCTTAATAATTTCTAAAAGTGAAGTATTATTTAAATCTAACATTTTATTCGATTACTTTCGGAACTATAAAAAAATCTTCATTTTTCTTTGGTGAGTTTTTTAAAATTTCATTTTTAATTTTACCATCATCAACAGTATCGTTTCTTAATTCTAATGTTTTGTCTATTATAGATGTTAGCACTTTTATTTTGCTTGTATCTAATTCATTTAATTGATCTACAAAACTTAATATTGAGTCTAAATCTTTAGATAAAGATTCTAGTTTGGTATTATCAAGAGAAATTCTTGATAATTTTGCAACTTTTTTTACTTGGTTTTTATCTATAGGCATCTATAAACTATGTTTTAGTTTAATTAGAAAGTGAAGTAAAATATAACACATTCATGTTAGATATTGAAGATTTTAAGAAATCGATTGGAAAAAAATCAAGAATATTAGGTATTGATCCAGGTAAAAATTGGGTAGGTTTAGCAATATCTGATGAGGATAAAGTTGTTTCAACTCCACTAAAAACCATCTCTAAAAAAGATAGCGAAAGTTTTATTGATGATATTAAGAAAATAATACAAGAAAAGGATATAAAAGGAATCATTATTGGAAATCCAATCAATATGGATGGTACCAGTGGTCCATCTTCACAGTCAGCTAATGATTTTGCAAAATATATATCAAAAAATATTTCAATTCCTGTCAGCATGTGGGATGAAAGATTATCTACTAAGGGTGCTTTCAATTTATCAAGTAATTTGGATATAAATGTATCTAAAAGAGTTGACAAACTTGATGAAAATGCAGCCACTTTTATATTACAAGGTGCAATAGACTTCATTAGAAGATAAATAACTTGCTTATATAGTACAAAAGGCCTATAGAGTTAATTTTAATGGCAGTTATTAAAAAGTTTTCAGCTGTTAAGAAAATCCAAAAACATCTACTTGGTATCCAAAATCTATCTATAAGTGAAGCGAAATTAATTTTAGACGAGGCAAAAAATTTTATAAAATTAAATAGAAGCGTATCTAAAAAACTAGATTTGCTAAGAGGAAAAACTCAAATTAATTTGTTCTTTGAACCATCTACAAGAACGCAGAGCTCGTTTGAATTAGCGGGAAAAAGATTAGGTGCTGATGTTATGACAATGAATGTTAGTAATTCTTCACTGAATAAGGGTGAAACAATTTTAGATACAGCGATGTCACTTAATGCAATGCATCCTGACATAATTGTTGTTAGGCACAAAGACTCCGGTGCTCCAAATCTTTTATCTCAAAAAGTAAATTGTACAGTAATAAATGCTGGAGATGGTTTGAGAGAACATCCTACACAAGCACTTTTAGATGCATTAACAATAATTAATAGAAAAGGAAAAATTGAAGGTTTAAAAATCGCAATATGTGGTGATATTCTTCATTCAAGAGTAGCTAGATCAAATATATATTTATTAAATATGCTTGGTGCTGAAGTAAATGTTATTGCACCAAAAACTTTATTACCTAATTCAGTAAACAAATTAGGTGTTAAAAGTTTTACAAATATGAAGGAAGGATTGGCCTCTTGTGATATTGTTATGATGTTAAGATTACAAAATGAAAGAATGACTGGATCATTCTTACCATCTAAAAGAGAGTATTACGAATATTTTGGGTTGACCCCGGATAAATTAAAATTGGCTAAAAAAGATGCATTAATTATGCATCCAGGTCCAATGAATAGAGGTGTTGAAATCGACACTAAACTTGCTGATGATATAAATGTAAGTTTAGTAAAAGAACAAGTAGAACTAGGAGTTGCTGTAAGAATGGCCTGCTTAAAGCTTTATTGTAAGTAATGAAAGAAAAATTTTTTATAAATGGAAGAATAATTGATCCATCACAAAATATCGATGAAGTTGGAGGATTGATAGTAGACGAAAAAGGTAAAATAAAAGCAGTTGGAAAAAATATTAAAAAGGGAAACATCTCATCAAGAGTAGAAAAAATAGATTTAAAAGGCAAAGTTTTAATACCAGGTATTGTTGATATGAAGGTTTTTATTGGAGAACCTGGCTTTGAATATAAAGAAAACTTTAGAAGCTTAAGTAATGCAGCTCTATCTGGGGGAGTAACATCTGTAGTTTCCATGCCTAATACAAGCCCGGTTATTGATAATGTGTCAATGGTTGATTTCATATTGAGAAGAGGAAGAGATAAAGCGGGAATAAATATTTTTCCCTCTGCTACACTCACTAGAAATATGGAAGGAAAATTAATGACTGAATTTGGATTGTTGTCTAAAAAAGGAATTGTTGGATTTACTGATGCAACAAAAACTATTCAAAACTCTGAAATAATGTCTAGAATAATGAATTATGCTTCAGATCTTGATGTTCTTGTAATGCAACATCCTGAAGACCAAGAACTTTCTAAAGGAAGATGCATCAGTGAAGGTGAAATTTCAACAAGATTGGGTTTAAAAGGTATACCTGATATTGCTGAAAAAATTATAATTGAAAGAGACTTGTCACTTTTAGAGGAATATCCTTGTAGGTATCATATATCACAATTGTCGTCTGCTAAATCTGTTGATGTTATTAAAAAATATAAAAATGATGGTTTAAAATTTTCTGTAGGTGTTTCAATCAATAATCTATCATTAAATGAAAATGATATAGGTGATTTCAAAACATTTATGAAAATTTCACCACCTTTAAGGAAAGAGGTTGATAGAAAATCATTAATAAAAGGAATAAAAGATGGTCTAATAGATGTGATTGTTTCAGATCACAAACCAGAAGATGAGGAAAGTAAAAGACTACCTTTTGCACAAGCAGCGGAAGGCTCTATAGGAATAGAGACACTTTTATCTTTGTCATTAGAATTGTATCATAATCAATCTTTACCATTAAAAAAAATTATTGAGACTATTACATGTAATCCAGCAAAGATTTTAAAAATAAATAAAGGAACCTTAAAAGTTGGAACTGATGCTGATCTATGTATCTTTGATCTTGATGAACCCTGGAAAGTTGACGTATCAAAATTGAAATCAAAATCCAAAAATGCAGCAATTGAAAATAGAAAGCTTCAAGGCAAAGTTATTATGACTTATCTAAAAGGAGAAAGCGTTTTTAATTTACAGTGATATACGAAACATCTTTGGTTTTCCTTTTTTCTTACTTTTCTGGTTCTATCCCTTTTGGTTTAATACTAGCTAAATTTTTTTTAAATAAAGATATAAGTAAAATTGGATCAAAAAATATTGGAGCTACCAATGTGCTTAGAACAGGAAATAAATATATAGCATTACTAACTTTAATTATGGATATATTAAAAGGTCTATCTCCAGTTCTGGTAACAAAAAATTATTTTCCAGATTTAATTTATTTGTCAGCTCTTGCTGCATTTTTAGGGCATATATTTCCTGTATGGTTAAGTTTCAAAGGTGGCAAAGGGGTTGCAACATATCTTGGCGTTATTTTTGCTCTGTCTTTTAAATTTGCAATTATATTTTGTGTATGTTGGATATTAATAGCTTTTATAACAAAATATTCATCTTTGTCTTCAATTGTATCAACATTACTGATTTTTTTAATTTCACTTATGAATAAAGATTTTGAAATAAATTCCTTCTTTTTTATAACATTTGTAATTATTTTATATACTCACAGACAGAATATTCTCAGAATAAAAAATGGGGAAGAAGATAAAATTAAACTTTAAAATCAACACTTATTACTGTTTGATTTGACAAATAGCTTTATTTTTGACAGTAAGATCAATTATAATGAATCTAGTTATTGTAGAAAGCCCAGCTAAAGCAAAAACCATCAATAAATACTTGGGTAAAAATTACAAAGTATTAGCTAGTTATGGTCATGTGAGAGATCTTCCTTCAAAAAATGGTTCGGTTGATCCTTCAAATAATTTTAAAATGGAATGGGAACTTGATACTTTTTCCAAAAAATATGTAAAAGAGATTGCTGATGCTGCGGCTGAGTCTGAAAAAATTATACTTGCAACTGATCCTGACAGAGAAGGTGAAGCGATAGCTTGGCATGTACGTGAAATTCTTGAAAGCAGAAAACTTTTAAAAGGAAAAAAAGTTGAAAGAGTTGTCTTTAATGAAATTACGAAAAAAGCGGTTACAAATGGTATTAATAATCCAAGAGAAATAGAGTCCCTTTTAGTTAATGCATATATGGCGAGAAGAGCATTAGATTATCTTGTTGGTTTTAATATATCTCCAATTTTATGGACGAAGCTCCCAGGTTCTAAATCTGCAGGACGTGTTCAGTCAGTAGCGCTTAGACTAGTTACAGAACGAGAGCATGAAATTGAGCTTTTTAAACCAGAGGAATTTTGGACAATTGTAAGTGATTTTCAAAATGATGAAGGCAAAATTATTAAATCTAAACTTTCTATTTTTAATAATCAAAAAATTGAGAAGTTTTCTTTTAAAACAAAAGTTGACACTGAAAATGCATTAAAAGAAATTAAATCTAAATCATACAAAATTGTTGATGTATCCTCAAAAATTTATAAAAGAAATCCTTTAGCTCCTTTTACAACATCAACTTTACAACAAACTGCATCAGGTAAGTTCGGTTTTGGTGCATCTAGAACTATGCAAATCGCTCAGAGATTATATCAAGGAATAGATATTGAGGGAGATACGGTGGGACTAATTACATATATGAGAACGGATGGAACACAGATATCTAAAGACGCTATTACAGATTTTAGAAACTTTATAAGTAAAGAGCATGGAAAAAATTATCTTCCAGACAGTCCTAATAGTTACGCTGGAAAAAAAGCTAAAAATGCTCAAGAAGCACATGAGGCTATAAGGCCTACTGATATTGACAAAAAACAAAATGAAATGAAAAAATATTTAAGTACTGATCAATCAAAGCTTTACGAGCTTATTTATAATAGAGCTTTATCATCTCAAATGACACCAGCAGAATTTGATAGAAAAAGTATCTTAATAGAATCAAGTGATAAAAAGATTAATTTTAAAGCTAATGGTTCTACGATTAAATTTGAAGGTTTTTTAAAAGTTTATAAATTTGAGGAAAAGGATGATGATCTTAAAAACATATTACCTATTGTAAAAGTTGGAGATAATGTAAATATAAAAGAATTAACTGATAATCAACATTTCACAGATCCACCTCCAAGATATTCTGAGGCTAGTCTTGTAAAAAAGATGGAAGAATTAGGAATTGGCAGACCATCTACTTATGCAAGTATAATTACAGTTTTATCGACCAGAAATTATGTTGAGTTATTAAACAAAAGATTTCATCCCACGGATAGAGGAAAATTACTCTCTGCTTTTCTAGAAAAATTATTTACAAAATATGTTGACTATAATTTTACAGCAGATCTAGAAAACCAACTAGATGAAATTACGAGTGGAAAAATTGAATGGGTAAAAGTTTTAGATGGTTTTTGGAAAGATTTTTATTCAAATGTCGGTCAAGTCAAAGAAAAGAGAACGAGAGAGGTTTTGGACATGTTGAATGAAAGTTTGGGAGACCTAGTTTTTGAAAGAGACAATAATGATGTCATTGATAGAAAATGTAAGCTTTGTGACACTGGTGAGTTAAGTCTTAAGAATAGCTTTAGAGGGGGTGCTTTCATTGGATGTTCAAATTATCCTGAATGTAAATTCACAAGACCATTATCAAAATCAAAAGCATCACAACAAATTAATTTAGTTGAACCTAAATTAATTGGTCAAAATGATTTGGGTAAAAACATATTTCTTAAAAATGGAAGATTTGGTCCGTATTTACAATTTGAAATTGATATTGAATCTTCAATAGAAAATAAAAAAAAAGGAAGAAAAAAGAAAAAAGAAAATGAAAATTTAAAAAATGTTTCAATACCTAAAGGACTACCGATTGAAAATGTTGATTTGGAAAAGGCTAAGTACTTATGCTCTTTACCAAAAATTTTGGGTAAACATCCAGATTTAAACGAAGACATTACAATTAATATTGGAAGATTTGGTCCATATTTAAAATGTTCCAACAAATCAGCACGAATTGAAACAGTGGATGAATTATTTACAATTGGTCTTAACAGAGCAATAACATTAATATCAGAAGCAAAACCAGGAAGAATGTCTTCTTCAGAAATAAAAAATCTTGGTGACCATCCTGAGGATAAAAAACCAGTAAGAATTATGAAAGGTCAATATGGACCTTACATTAAATATAAATCATTGAATGCAACAATTCCAGAAGATAAAGATCCAACAGAATTAACAATGGAAGAAGCTTTAATACTAATTGAAAAAAGAAAAGAATACGATAAAACCAAAAAAAAGAAAAGAAAATGAAAAAATGTTTAATTATAATTATTTTAATACTTTTTAATCTTACAGCCTCTGCTGATAATGATATAAATAGTTGCGATAATATTAGCAAAAAATCTGAAAAGATAAGTTGCTTAACCAAATTAAAAGCAAAAGTTTTAAAAGAAAACTCTTCAGAAAAAGCAAAGATTATTCAAAACAAGTTATCCAAAGTGCATAACAAAATTGGTGAAAGTGTAGAAAATACAGAAAAAAGCATTGTTTCAACAAGTAAAAAAATTGGTAATAAGGTTTCTGAAACAGATAAGGGAATTAGAGAAAAATCAAAAAAAACTTACAATCTAATAAAAAATAAATTAAAAAAGAATGAATGAAACCAGAAGAAAATATTAAGAAATTTAATATAATTTTACCTAAAGCTCCTGATCCTGTTGGTAGTTATGTTGCATCAAAGATTGTTGGAAATTTAGTTTTTATATCAGGCCAAGTGTCTTTTAATTCAGATGGTGTATTAACCAAAGGTAAAATTGGATTAGAACTTAATTTAGAGCAAGGTCAGGAAGCTGCGAAACTCTGTGCAATAAATATTTTAGCACAATTAAAAAAGAAATGTGGCAGTTTAGATAAAGTAAAAGGTTGCATAAAACTTACTGGATATGTTAATTCTTCAGAATCTTTTATAGATCAACCAAAAATTATTAATGGAGCATCAAACTTAATTTCTAATATATTTGGAGATAAAGGTAAACATACAAGAGCTGCTGTTAGTGTAAACTCTCTACCATTAGGTGCTGCTGTAGAGGTTGATGGAATATTCCAATTATGATTTTTATCTACCGACAGAATAATATTTAATATTTCTTTTTTTCAATTCCTCTGGATTATATAAATTTCTCATATCGTAAATTTTAAAATTATTTTTTTTAACTATTTTTTTAAAGTCAATAGATTTAAATTCATCCCACTCAGTATTTATGATAATTAAATCTGCTCCATTACAAGCTTTATTAATTGAGTTTTTAAAGTTTAAATTTTTCTTTTTGTCAAATTCCTTTTTTGGACCTGATGGATCGTGATAATTTACTTTTGCCCCCTTCTTTAATAAATAAGGTATTAAAATAAGACTTGAAGACTCTCTCATGTCATCAGTGTTGGCTTTAAAAGTAACTCCCAAAACAGCAATTTTTTTATTTTTAATTTTGTTATTCATAATTTTTAAAACTCTTTTTGTTAACAAAGTTTTTCTATTATGATTAGATTTTATTACAGATTTTACAATTGAAAGATTGATTTTAAATTTGTCAGCAATTGAAACTAGACCTTTGGTATCTTTTGGAAAACATGAGCCTCCATAAGCTGGACCAGCTCTCAAAAATCTGCTTCCAATTCTTGCGTCTGATCCCATACCAACTGCAATATCTTCAACATTTATGCCTGCTGTTTCACATAAATTTGCAATTTCATTTATAAATGTAATTTTTGTAGCTAAAAATGCGTTTGAAGCATATTTAATTAATTCAGCGCCCTTCCTTGAAGTACAAAAAAATTTAGCGCCCTTTTTAATTAGTGGTTCATATAAAAGTTCCATTTTTTTAAAAATTTTTTTATTATTTGAGCCAATAACTATTCTATCAGGATATTTAAAGTCTCTTATAGCGTCACCTTCTCTTAAAAATTCAGGATTAGATACAATATCAAATAAAGATTTTTTTACCTTTTTGCTAATTATATTCTCTACCTGATCTCCAGTTGTAACAGGGACTGTTGATTTGTTTACAATGATTTTGTAATTTTTAATATATTTAGATATTGATTTTGCAACACTATATACTTGTGAAAGATCAACTAAATTAGATCCTTTTTTTGTTGGTGTACCAACACAAATGAAAATTATTTGTGAGTCTTTTATCGCTTTTTCAAGATCATAGGTAAAATTCAATCTATTAGCTCTGAGGTTATTTCTTATTAAATCATCTAAACCAGGCTCATATATTGGTGATATAGCATTTTTTAATTTATTTATTTTTTTTTTATCTTTATCTACGCAATAAACTTTATTTCCAAGATCTGCAAAACAAGTTCCACTTACTAAACCAACATAACCTGTTCCTATCATGCAAATTTTCATATTAATTTTTATAAATATTTAGAAATTGTAAGTCCAGAATTAATAAATCCTTCAAGTGTCCCACAGTCTATATATTTTCCTTTAAATATATTAGCATAAAATTTTTCATTTCTTTTAACCAGTGTCTTTATTGCATCTGTTATATGGATCTCTCCACCTTTGCCTCTGCCCTGATTTTTTAAAACAGAAAGTATTTTATTTGGTAAAATATATCTACCAATTATGGCATAATTTGATGGCGCCTCATTTAATTTTGGCTTTTCAATAACTTCATTAATTAAAAATGAATTCTTTGCTTTATTTTTGAAACCCAGGATGCCCCATCTTGATACGGTGCTGCGTTCTACTTTTTTTGTTGCAATAATAGATCCTTTAGTTTTCTTATGCAAAGAAATCATCTCTTTAGAACAATTTTTTTTAATAATTAAATCATCTGCTAAAAGCATTAAAAAATGGGTTCCTTTTAAATGTTTTCTACATTGTAAAACCGCATGTCCTGTTCCTTCTGGCTTATTTTGATAAACAAATTTAATCATTTTTTGAAACTTTTTTAACCTCTTGAATACATTCTTTAAACGTTTGTCGTTTTTTTTCTTTTTTAATATTTTTTTATAAAAATTATCATTAAAAAAATATTTTTTTATACTTTGTCTATTTTTTGGTACAACGAAAATAAATTGTTTAATACCTGCTTGTATACATTCTTCCATTATATACTCTAAATTTGGTTTACCATTTATTGGCAATAATTCTTTGGGAATTACACTTGACAGTGGCAATAATCTTGTACCTAATCCTGCTAATGGTATAATTGCTTGAGTAACCATAAAAACCTTTTACTAGCTTAATAAATATTTTACAAAT
>MDTB01224028.1_pt1 | contig 38224 bp, 32 predicted proteins | sample 811161 | NCBI WGS metagenome assembly MDTB01 (sample SAMN05326650, study PRJNA326480) | marine metagenome | isolation source: seawater | place: Mediterranean Sea | collected 2009 | reverse complement strand
GTCAATAGCTAGCCTATTGCAAGTAAATTCAACGCAGTTAGCGCTGAAAATAGCTGCTTGAGATAGATTTATTATCCAGAGCTCAGGTTATCTAGCTTCTTACGATTTATTTCCCTCGAACAGGCTACATATGGTTCTTCAATGGCTTAATTCCAAAGTTCATCCGCACGCATTAAAGTGTCTTTGAAGTTTTTGTGTAAATGTGATGAATTTTATTGGCATTAAGATACTTATCTATACTGATAGTTTCATTTTAGTATTTTAATTATAGCGAATTCGCCCTAATTAAATTTGATGTCACAAATGCGACCTTAAGTTTCTCTCTTGGCTTTTGGCTCACACTCGATATTCATATATGTTTCCAGATTATAAGCCTAGTTCAAATTTGAATATTTTGATTAACTGTAAGCTATCCGTCGTTTTTTTAAGATGGGTACAAACAAAGTAATCAAAATGATTTCATCATATTGATTGCTCCTTTGTTCTATTTCGGCTAATGTACTGTGATTAAAACTTGGTTTTATTAGACTATGAAGCTAGAAAATTTGACCCATTCACAACGCGAGCGCCTTGCTTTTATTGACTTTAGCCTTGAGTTTTTTGGTCAAATAGCAAGAGCCGACCTTATCCAAAAATTTAAAACTGGTTTAGCGTCGTGTACGCGCGACTTAGCGCTATATAAAGAATTAGCACCAGGCAATGCGGTGCTGATGCACGAGAATAAGCGCTATATTCGCTCAGAGGGCTTCAGAGCCGTTTTTAATCATAACCCTGAATTTGTGCTTAATACATTAGCAAAAGGCTTTGGTGATGGCTTCTCGGTGCCACAAGAACGCTCTGAGGTATGTTTTGACGCAATTCGATTAGTTCACCCTAAGCCGAACGTTGTTTCGGCTATCGTAAGAGCAATCTATACACACTCTGCAATTAAGTGCCAGTATGAGTCGCTAACCAGTGGCACAACTCAACGAGAGCTAGTACCTCATGCCATTGTTAATAATGGGCACCGCTGGCATGTGCGCGCTTACGATCGAAAAAGCGGTGAGTTTAGAGACTTTGTCTGCACACGATTTGAGCGCGTCGAATTAATTACAGAAACACCAAAAAATAATGAATTAGCTGATAGAGACACAGCATGGAATACCTTATGTGAATTGCAATTAGTACCACACCCAAAGCTCATTCATAGCAGAGCAATTGAAATGGATTATGGCATGATTGATGGCGTACTCACACTAAAAGTCAGAGCAGCATTAGCAGAGTATTTACTCCGACAGTGGAATGTTGATTGTACTAATGAGGCAACATTAACTAGTGGTGAGCACCAATTACATTTAAAAAATAAAAATAGCTTGGTTGATTTAATCGACTTTTCTATAGCGCCAGGCCAATAACACATTGCAATATACGGCTTAAAACCGTTGTCGCTCATACACTTGAAAGCATTGACTGATACAAATCAGATTGAACAAATTAATAACAAGGACTTAAAATATATGACCACAACCAACCAAATCAATCAGGACGATATTAACAAAGCGGTGTGGAATGCCTGCGACACCTTTCGCGGTGTGATCAGTGCCGATACCTATAAAGACTTCACCCTCACCATGCTGTTTTTAAAATACATCTCTGATGTATACAAAGACGAATACAACAAGCTGATTACTCAGTATGGCGATAACCCAGACCTAATTCACGCCATGATGTCAAAGCAGCGCTTTGTATTACCCGAAGGCGCGAGCTTTTGGGATTTATACGAAAACGCTACGAAGCAGGCAACGGCGAGCGCATTGATAAAGCCCTACACGCACTAGAAGAAGCTAACGGCAGTAAGCTTAAAAATGTATTCCAAGACATCAGCTTTAACACAGACCGCTTAGGCCAAGAAAAACAAAAGAACGATTTACTGCGCCACTTACTAGAAGACTTTGGTAAAGACATTTTAAACCTAAGCACAGAGCGTGTTGGCAGCTTAGATATTATCGGTAACGCCTATGAATACCTTATTAAACACTTTGCCGCAGGCAGTGGCGCGACCGCTGGCGAATACTACACCCCGCCAGAGGTCTCAACCCTTTTAGCAACCATTTTAGAACCAGTTGAAGGCGACCAAATATGCGACCCCTGTACGGGCAGTGGCTCGCTGCTTTTAAAATGTGGCGCTATGGTACGTAAAAACTCTGGCTCCAAAAAATACGCTTTATTTGGTCAAGAAGCGATAGGTTCAACATGGGCACTCGCCAAAATGAACATGTTCCTACACGGTGAAGATAACCACCGTATTGAATGGGGCGACACCATTCGTAACCCACTGCTACTAGATAAAGACGGCAACGGCTTATTGCACTTTGATGTAGTAACAGCCAACCCGCCATTTAGTTTGGATAAGTGGGGTCATGATGATGCCAGCAGCGACCCTTATGGGCGTTTCCGCCGTGGTGTACCACCTAAAACCAAAGGTGACTATGCATTTATCAGCCACATGATTGAAACGCTAAAACCTGCTAATTCTTCAGGGAAAGGTGGCCGTATGGCAGTCGTAGTGCCACATGGTGTGCTGTTTCGCGCATCAAGCGAAGGCAAAATCCGCCAACAACTGATTGAAGAAAACTTGCTAGATACCGTAATCGGCCTACCAGAAAAGCTGTTTTTTGGTACAGGCATTCCCGCCGCTATTTTAATATTTAAAAAGCAAAAAACGAATGAAAACGTATTGTTTATTGATGCCAGCCGTGAGTTCAAATCAGGCAAAAACCAAAACCAGCTAACACCTGACAACATTCAAAAAGTTATCGATACCTACAAAGCGTGTGAAACCACCGATAAATATTCATACCTAGCAAGCTTTGACGAAATAAAAGAGAACGACTTTAACCTCAACATCCCTCGCTACGTTGATACCTTTGAAGAAGAAGCCGAAATTGATTTAGTAGCAGTACGGACAGAGCGTGTACAGCTTAAAAAGGAGCTGCAAAACCTAGAAGTTGAAATGGATAGCTACTTAAAGGAGTTGGGTTATGGCAACTAGCAATTTGGTTTTAGCTCACAAGCTTGTGGGTGAAATTCCACACGACTGGCAATATATTGATTTTTATGAATTATATTCTAAGCCAATTAGGGATTTTGGAAGCTTTTCATCAACTAAATTGATTACTTTTTTAGATGACGGCATTCCCTTTATTAAATCAGAAATGATAAAAGAAGGTGCGATAGATTGGACAAACACTTATTACATCTCAGAAGAAGTCCATAAAGCGTTAAATAAATCTTATGTAAAAAGCAATACAATCTTATTCTCGAAAATAGGCTCAGCATTAGGAAAAGCTGTGGTTTATGAAGGCTAGTATGGAGAATGTAACAGTAACGCTGCTGTTGCTAAAATTATGTTAAATAGTGAAAAAAGCTGATAAATATTTCTATACATACTTATTAAATAACCCTATAGCTAAACGGCAGTTCGTAAGGCTTATTATTAGTCTGCTTCCACGAATCAATTTGGGCGATATAAATAGCCTTATTTTTCCTTGTCCTCCTCTTTCAGAACAACGCAAAATCGCCAAAATCCTATCCACTTGGGATAAAGCGATTTGCAACACCGAGCGCCTAATCGACAACAGTAAACAGCAGAAAAAAGCCCTAATGCAACAACTGCTCACAGGTAAAAAGCGCCTACTTGATGATTCAGGCAAACCGTTTGAGGGAGAGTGGGAGCATCTGCATTTATCTGATATAGCAAAAATAAAAAAAGGAAAAGCTCTAAGCAGTAAAGATTTAGAAGTTGGTGAATATCCTGTAATAGCTGGAGGAAAAACAAGTCCCTATAAACACAGTAGCTATACACATGAAAAAGTTATCACCGTTAGTGCTAGTGGTGCATACGCAGGTTTTGTAGCGTATCACAAACAAAAAATATGGGCTTCAGATTGCTCTGTTATAGAAGAGAAACAGTGCTCTGATATACAGTTCATTTATCAATATCTACTACTAAACCAAGCCAAGATTTATTCATTTCAAAGTGGTGGAGCGCAGCTACATATATATCCAAAAGATATTGAAGTCTTAAAAGTTAACCTTCCTGAAATCAAGGAGCAGCAAAAAATTGCCTTTGTTCTTAGCAATGCAGATAAAGAAATCAAACTATTAGAACAACAGCTTGCTGACCTGAAGCAAGAAAAGAAAGCACTAATGCAGCAGCTATTAACAGGTAAACGCAGAGTAAAATTGGACGATAAGGAGATCGCATGATTTCACAAAAACGCCCTCGCACTATTCAAATATTTTTACCTACGGGCGACCCTGCGGGTATTCGCATTGCTGAGACAAATTAACACAGCCCGATAATTGCAAGTAGGCAGCTAGTTAGCGTGAACTAGCTATAAAAAGGAGTATATAGACCTATGACAGATGAACTCATTCTTTACACCACTGATGATGGGCAGTCGCAGTTTGTGCTACGCACGCTGGATGGTAATGTGTGGCTTACACAACTTGAAATAGCGCAGCTATATCAAACCAGTAAGCAAAATATTAGCAAGCACGTAAAAAGCGTATTAGCAGAGAATGAGCTGTCTGAGGCCGCAGTTGTCAACTCTAAGTTTACAACTGCGGCAGATGGTAAAGAGTACCTTACCCAGCTGTATGCACTGCCAATGATTATTGCTGTAGGTTACCGTGTTCGCTCAACCCGAGGCACGCAATTTAGGCAATGGGCAACTCGCACCTTAAGCGAGTATTTAAGCAAAGGGTTTGCGATGGATGATGAGCGACTTAAAGACCCCCAATGGGATTATTTTGATGAGTTGCTTAAACGTATTCGCGACATACGTTCGTCAGAAAAGCGCTTTTATCAGAAAGTGCGTGATTTATTTGCTTTATCTGACGATTATCGTGCCAATGAAAAAGACACCGGTTTATTGTTTGCTGAGGTGAAAAATAAACTATTTTACGCCGCCACCGGGTTTACGGCCGCAGAGTTAGTGATAGAGCGAGCAAACCCTGATCTGCCAAATATGAACCTGACCAATTTTTCGGGCAATCGTGTGCGTAAAGCCGATGTGGTAATAGCTAAAAATTACCTGCAAGCCGATGAGCTAGATAAGCTTAACCGATTAGTTAATATGTTTTTAGAATTTGCCGAGTTAAGGGCAAAAAACAAACAGCGTTTAACGCTTGAGAACTGGCGACAGTATGTAGACAACTTTATAACGTTTAACGAACAAGCTTTACTGGCCAATGCAGGCAAAGTGAGCCGTACACATATGGAAGAAATAGCAAAACAGCGCTATGAGCAGTTTGACAACCATCGTAAATTAGAAGAAGCAACACGCGAAGATGAGCGCGAACTGCAAGCATTAGAACAATTACAACAACGCTTACAGCAACAACAAAGGAACAAGGATGACCATGCCAAATAAGGTTAAAAGCAGTGTTAAATTTCAAGAAGAATTTAGCGCAAAAATACCCGCACTGACATTGTTAACCAACTTGGGTTACACCTTCATTCCACCGAGTGAGTGTGAAGCCCTTCGTGGGAACACGTTAGCAGGTAACAAAAAAAGCACCCATCAGGTGGTGTTGTTACCTGTAATGCGTGCCTTTTTAGCCAACCAGACGTTCTCATTTGCTGGTAAGCAGCATACGCTCTCAGAAGCGGCCATTGATAAGGTAATGCATGAGCTGAACCCTGCCATGAACCTAGGGTTAAAAGCGGCTAACGAGAAGATTTATGATGCGCTAATGTATGGCGTGAGTGTGACTGAATTTATTGATGGTAAAAAAGCCTCACCCACTATTAGGCTGATTGATTGGCATAATATTGATAACAATGCGTTTCATTGTACCGAAGAGTTAGTAGTACAAAATGCCGAGGGGACGGGCAACCGCAGACCTGACATTGTGTGTTTTGTAAATGGCTTGCCATTAGTGGTGATTGAGGCAAAACGCCCCGATTCAAACAAAGAAGGTAAATCGACCAACTTTGAGGCAATTTCTCAGCATATTCGTAACCAAAAGCAAGATGAAATACCGAATTTATATGCCTACAGCCAGTTATTGTTAGCCATAAACGGGCATGAGGGCTTGTATGCAACATGCGGCACCCCTGAGAAGTTTTGGGCAAAGTGGAAAGAAGAACACATACCGGAAGCTGAGTTTGTAAGGCTTAAAAACCATACATTGCGTGATGCGCAATTAAATGTACTGTTTAATCATCGCCCTGCAAAAGATAAAGATGATTACCTTTCACTTATTGCCGCAGGTGAGCTGACGGTAACCGACCAAGATAGGCTGATTGTAAGTTTATTACGCCCTGAGCGCCTACTGGATATGACCCGCCTGTTTACCTTATTTGATAAAAAAGCAGGCAAGATAGTTGCTCGATACCAGCAGGTATTTGGCATAAAAGCACTTATTGAGCGCATAAACACCTTCGATGACACTGGCGCACGTCAAGGCGGTGTTATTTGGCATACTACGGGCAGTGGCAAGTCGTTTACTATGGTGTTTTTATCTAAAGCGCTAATTTGGCTTGAAGAGCTAGCGCAGTGCCGCGTAATTATTGTGACTGACCGCGTTGATTTAGAAGACCAGTTAAGCCGTACGTTTGCATCTGGTGGTGTACTGACCGACCGTGATAAAAAAGATGCGATGGCGACCACAGGTAAGCGTTTGGCCGAGCAAATTGGTCAAGGTAACGAACGGGTTATTTTCTCGATCATTAATAAGTTTGGCTCTGCCATAAAACACAAAGACTGTTACAACGACAGCCCTAATATTATTGTATTAGTGGATGAAGGCCACCGCAGCCAAAACGGTGAAAATAATATCCGTATGCAGCAAACCCTACCTAAAGCGGCTTTTATCGCCTTTACAGGTACGCCGCTATTAAAAGACGATAAAACCGAAAACAAGTTCGGTAAAATCATTCACTCTTACACGATGCAGCAAGCGGTTGAAGATAAAACCGTTACCCCTCTTTTATACGAAGAACGTATACCAGAGCTAAACGTTAACGACAAAGCCATTGATGCGTGGTTTGAACGCAGTACCAGTAAGCTGAGCGACAAACAAAAAACTGATTTAAAAAGAAAGTTTTCGCAAAAAGGTCAGATTTATCAAACTGCCGATCGCATTATGTTAATTGCCTACGATATTGCCGACCATTTTCAAAACTTTAAGCATCAAGGTTTAAAAGGTCAGTTAGCTTGTGACTCTAAAGCCTCTGCAATACGTTATAAAGAGGCTTTAGATAAAATTGGCACCGTTACGTCGGTTGTTGCAATGTCGGCTCCTGACACGCGTGAGGGGCATGATGTAGTTGATCAAGAAAGCAAAGACATTGTACAAAATTGGTGGAAAGCCAATGTTGATAAAATGGATGAAAAAGCCTACACCAAAGCCATTATTGAAGACTTTGGCAGAGATGACGGCCCTGACATCATGATAGTGGTTGATAAACTGCTAACGGGCTTTGATGAGCCAAAGAACACCGTACTGTATATTGATAAACCCCTTAAAGAGCACAACCTGATTCAAGCCATTGCCCGCGTAAACCGTTTGCATAGCAAAAAGCAGTTTGGTTACTTAATTGATTACCGAGGCATTTTAAAAGAGCTTGATACCACCATAGAAAAGTACCAAGACCTTGCGGAGCGAACTCAAGGCGGTTTTGATATAGACGACCTAAAAGGGTTGTACAACCGCATGGACACCGAGTATAAAAAGCTTCCGGGACTGCACAGTGATTTGTGGGCGATATTCGATGGTGTTAAAAACAAACAAGATGGCCCCGCTTTACGCCAAGCACTAGCACCGAAAGTGCATGAGGTTGATGGTAAGCTTACCGACACCAACCTTAAAAAGCGTGATGATTTTTACTCTATACTCACGGCATTTTCAAACTGTATGAAAGTAGCGCTGCAATCTGCCACCTACTTTGAAGATAAGTCATTCGACAATAAGCGTGACCTGTACAAGCGTGACTTAAAAGCCTTTGTAGATTTACGTAAACAAGTACGTGAGGATGCCGACGAAACCATTAATTATGATGAATACGCTGAAGATATCCGTAGCTTGCTCGATAAACACATAGCGGTTATTGAAGTAAAAGAACCTGACGGGGCGTATTTAGTCGGTAACTTGGGCAAAGACGTTAAGCCACAGGATATGAGCGATGACGAAGCTCGTAACCAAACGGATAAAATCACAGGCCGAATCACCAAAATGATTGCGCAAGACTTAGCAGATGACCCGTATGCTCAAGAGTATTTTTCTAAGATGCTTAAAGAGGCGATTGATGATGCCAAAGCGATGTTTGATGCGCCAGTAAAGCAGTACATATTGTTCGCTGATTTTGAGCAAGAAGTAAAAGACCGCAAAATCGCTGATGTTCCCAATGACTTTATGGATGACGCAGGCAAGTTAAACAAACATGCCCAAGCCTATTTTGGCCTGTTCAAACATTTATTCGATAGTGAGCTTTTAACCGAAAAGGCGCTGGATAATGAGAAATTGGTAGCGCTTGCTTTTGATATTGATGCCGTCGTAAATGACGCGGTTGCTGAGTATTCCATTAACCCTGCGGAAATTGAAAACGCCATACACATGAAGTTATTACCCATACTGTTTGCTGAGCTTGGCCTTGATAACGCACAAAAACTGATTGAAGAAGTGTTAAAGATAACCCGATTAGGCATAGCTAGAGGCTAATGTAAGTGACGCAAAAAACGGTAGCCGCTGCTATTCATTCTGAAAAAAGCAGCGCAACAACCAAAGAACACGGTGTTTTTACTTATGGTAACGACACCATTCGCTATGAGGTTATTCGTAAAACAAAGCCTAGTGATACCGCTAAAAAAGTAGCACGTAAGGTCATTATTAAGGTTCACCCTGATCAGCGTGTTGTTGCGACTGTGCCTTATGATGCAAGCGAAGGTGCTATTGTTGATGCAATGAACAAGCGTGCAAGGTGGATATGGCAAAGTATTAATGACTTTGCAAAGCAAAAAGACACGGTATTGCATAAGCGTTATGTAAGTGGCGAAACCCAATTTTATTTAGGTAAGCGCTATGTACTCAAGGTCATTGTTGATGCTGAGCAAGCGCCCAGTGTGAAGCTCAGTCGAGGTAAATTAAACGTCACAATAAAGCATGAAATAAGCAAAGATACTGCCCCGGATAGTCAAGGTAGCCGCGCTGCGAAAATTAAACCGCTAATCGATAAATGGTATCAGCATAAAGCAAAAGCTATTTTCCATGAGCGACTAGCCGCACTACTTCCTAAGACCACATGGGTAACAGGCATTCCGTCTTTTCGTGTGATGGCAATGAAAAAGCAATGGGGAAGCTGCTCTACCAAGGGTAACTTGATGCTCAATCCACACCTTGTTAAAGCCCCGAAAGAATGTATTGATTACGTGATACTGCACGAGCTTTGCCATATTGCAGAACACAATCACAGCGAGCGCTTCTGGCGCTTATTAACCCAAGTAATGCCAAACTGGAAAGAAGTAAAAGCTAAACTGGACGATATGGCTGAGATGTATTTAAATGAGTAAAGCACTTCTTAGTAATTTAACTAATAAGTGTTGAAGCTATTACTAATCACTACCGGTGTGCTAGATCTGACGTTACTTATTCTCCTGCTTTATCCAGATGAAAATACATTCCTTTTCCAAAATTGACAGGTTTATTAATAATTTTAGATTTTGTTGTAGTTGATGCAATCATGCTTATTCACCTCTGGGTAAATCTTATTTGTAAAAACTTTTTTATTCAAGGTTCTTTTAGGTATGATAGTATGGTATCAGTTCGGGGTGATTTTGGATGAAAGCCAAAACTTAACGGCATCTCAGCTTAAAACTATTATTACCCGTTGTGGCGAGGGAACAAAACTAATTTGTAGCGGTAATTTAGCGCAAATAGATAGTAACTACTTAACCCCCGTTACCTCCGGCCTTACTTATATTGTTGAGCGTTTTAAAGACTTTGAAGGCAGTGCAACAGTTAATTTAAACGGGGTAGTGCGCAGCCGTTTAGCCTCCTTTGCAGAAGAAAATTTATAACTTGCGCAGAACAATTTGGCTCGATAGTCTAGTGGCTGACTATCGGGCCAAAACTTAGGCAAAACGTTGAAATTTTTACCTCTAAAAGACTATTACCGCTCTTTATTTGTAGCATTATTTGTTCCCTTATTTGTGGCATTTTTACTGTGTTTGCACTTGTATAATATAAAAGTTGAGCGCGCCATAGAAAAACGTCAAGCCGATTTTGAGCAAGTGTCGGCTCAAGTTAGCCATATAATGAGCTCGGTAAATGACTTTTTTGACAATGCCTTTATATCGTATCAGCAGCCTAGTGTTGAGCAGTTCAATCGCAACTTATTAGAAGGTATTAATCAATACGACAATTACTACTACCGCCACTTTAGCGAGCGCCAAGGCGAAATAGTCGGTAAAGGGCAGTTTGCTTTTTCTAACCGGGCGTTGATCCAATGGCAGCAAGCTACAACCCTAAGCCCAACGTTTAATACCGCGTTATCGCTTATGCAATCGTTGTCGGCTGTTGCCTATGTTGATGATTCGGGGTTTGCCTATGTGGTAAGGCGTAATAAAAGCCAAAGCACTATGCTTAATAAAATTTTAAATGGTAATTTTAAGCCCACATTTATACCTGGCCAGCTTACCTCAAGCGCCATTGTTAAAATACGCGATAGCGCTTATTTTGCTATTGGCCGTAAAAAACAACCTAATTCGTCAGACTACATCATTTTAATATACGATTTAGAGGCCATGTCTAGCTGGCTTAAAAAGGTGGCACCAAGCGAAGGCGAATATGTGTTTATGAACCAGTCGCATCAAGTGATAGCCAGCTCTGTTAAGCAGTTAAATGAAGCAACAGCCCTAAAAGATTATTGGCCTGAATTAGCCCATGACAATGAAAAAATAAACTTAGTCAATAACACAAATGCGCAGTTTTTTATGCAAGCAATGGGGAACCTGCCCATTCATGCCGCCTTTTATGAGCCGCAAATAAAAGTGATCACGCCAATTAGGTATGAAGTTCTTTTGGAGTTTGCGTTTTTAACGTTATTTTTAAGCTTAATGTTTGCGGTATTTTTTTGGTTAAGCCAACGTATTTTTGTTAGACCAATGACTCATTTAATGCAATATTTTGAACAAAATGATGCCCCTAAAGCCGCGCTTTCTAATTACCCCATTCCTTTAAATTGGCAGCCTTGGTTTTCTCGCGTTAAATATGTATTTGATAAAAATGCACAGTTAGTTGAGTCGCTCCAAGAGGCTAATAAAGAACTCGATGAACAGTTACAGCTGCAATCTCAAAAGCTAAAACGCAGCTACGAAGCAAAAGAGCGACACCTAGCGCTATTAAATACTATGCTAAATAGTGTGCCTGATCTTATTTACTTTAAAAATATTGATGGCTCTTTTTTAGGCTGTAATAAAGCATTTGAAGCCTATGTAGGCAAAGAGCAAGCCATCCTAGTCGGTAAGCGTATTGAAGATTTAGACAGCGACGATTTACAGTTAAGCCTACTAGAAAAGCAAGTTTTACAAACCAAAAGTAGCATTGAGCAACGCATAGATAGCACCGACAAATCGTATCAATTAACGATTGCCCCATTTTATAACGAGCACCAGCACTTATTAGGCACTATGGGAATTGGGCGAGACATTACTGAGCAGCAGCAAACTCTATCGGCATTAAAAGCGTCAGAATCTAAATTTAGAAGTGCAATAGAGTTTGCAGCAAACAGTGTGGTGTTACTTTCGCTTGAGCACACCATATTGCAAGTTAACAAAGCGGCTCGTAAGTTATTTTCACAGCAAGATATTTTAACTGGTGAGCCACTAAAAATGCTGTTTGATGAGGCGCAGTGGCAAGAAATAAAAAATGCGCTTTGTCACTTATTAGATGATAAAAAACGGGTTTATCATTTAACGCTCTCACAAGGAAAACTAACAAGTTGGCTGCAGCTGAGTGTGTCGCTGGTGTGGGATGAAAACCGTGATCCCTCTTATTATGTTATTCATATTCAAGATGTAAGTGCGCTGACTAAAGCTAAGCATGACGCAGAACGCGCAACAATAGCTAAAAGCCGCTTTATTGCTAATCTAAGCCATGAGATCCGCACCCCTCTTAACGCTGTGTTAGGGCTGTTAGATATGATAGTAGAGCAAGGCTTAAAAAATAAGCAGCTGCAACAAACTAAGCTGGCTAAAAACGCAGCTCAAAGCTTATTGCTGATGCTAAACAGAATGCTCGATTTTGCCCGAGTAGAAAGTTCGCAAGCGCAAATTAAACCGGTGCCTTTTTGCTTAGTTGAACTGATTGATATTTGCGAGAGCTTAACAGCGCCATTGTGTCAAAACAAAGGGTTAAGCTTTAATATTGAAATAGATCCACTCATTAACCCCGCGCTGGTGGGGGATTCAATACGTTTGCAACAAATATTAGGTAACTTACTCACCAATGCCGTTAAGTTTACTAATAAAGGCAGTATTACTTTAAAAATGGTGCTTGAAGAAAATGACGTTTTAGATCAGCAACGTATTTGTTTTCACGTAATAGACAGTGGTGTAGGTATTGCTAAGGCTGACCAACGACGACTGTTTGATGCTTTTACTCAAGGCGATGAATCTTCTACGCGTATTCACCAAGGGGTCGGGCTTGGACTTGCTATAGTTAAACATGGTGTAGCCTTAATGGGAGGCGAAATTGCAATTAATAGTGACAAAGGCCGTGGATGTGAGTTTTTCTTTACTCTAGCGCTTGCGGTAGATACGGCTAAAAATAGTGTATTTATACCTAATACATTAGCCATTGTGAGCGATGACACTGTACAGCTAAACGAAGTGGTTAATGCCTACTCACAAGTGGCGGCCATTGATTTAGAAGAGGCGCTTCGCTACCCAATAAAGCTTGCTGATGCACAGCAACTGATTATTGATGAAACCACATTGAACGATTTATTAAAGGTTGAATCTATACACGAAACGCTCAGTGGCAACTCATACCCTGTGGTTGTGGTTAATCACGAGCACACTTTAGCATTGCCTTGTACTACGCAAATTAACGCGCAACATGTTAAAGCTACGGCGTTAGCTCAGCGCTTGATTAGCTTAAATGCTAATGCGGGGGCGGAGCCACCTAAAGCCGCTGAAAATAATGAAGAAGTAAAAAAAGATATATCGGGTCTACTTATTATGGCGGTTGATGATAACCCGCTTAATTTAGACATTATTAGCAGTGTGCTAAAACAGGCCCATATAAATGTAATAACGGTTACCAATGCGCCAGATGCAATAGAGCTGCTACAAATATTAAAACCAGATTTAATTTTGATGGACGTGCAAATGCCGCATATTGATGGTTGCCAAGCAACGCAATTAATTCGCCAACAGTTTGACGCGCGCCAGCTGCCTATTTTTGCTTTAACAGCACATTGTGAACCTGCAGATGTTGAGCGCTCACTTAGTAGCGGCATGAATAAGCATTTAACTAAACCTGTGGTTGCAGCTGTGCTGTTAGATGCAATTAGAGATGTAGACTTTATAAAACCTAAGTTTTATGACCAAAGCTTTGCGCTCACCCAGTTTAATTTTGATGAAAATTTACTGGCAACCATGGTCGGAAAGTTTGCGAAGCTGTGTGAAACGCAGTTAGAACAAATTGAAGAAAACACCCAGCGAGATGAAGTGGTACGCTTAGTGCATAGCATTAAAGGCGTGGCGGGTAACTTAGGTTTTATTAGGCTTTCATTGTGTGCAAAACAATGTGAAACGCACCTTAAAACAACTAACGAGCCGCTTCAGCACACTTTAAAAGAGCTAATCATTCAGCTAAAGCAAGTGATTATATTTATTGAAACCTTAGGGGGACGGGATGCCAAAAAGAGCTAAAATACTAATTGTGGATGACGATCCCCTTAACCGGCTGGTGCTTGAAAAAACACTGGGCTCGGAGCATGACGTATTTTTAGTCGAAAGCGGCGAAAAAGCGCTCACCTTTATTAAATCTAATCAGGTCGATTTAATTATTTTAGATGTGGTGATGCCAGGCATTGATGGTTATGAAGTGCTTGTACAGCTTAAAGAAAACCCTATTACTCAGTCTATTCCTATTGTGTTTATATCTGCTAATAATAGCCACACCGATGAAGCAAAAGGCCTTGAATTAGGTGCAATGGATTACATCACTAAACCCTTTAATGCGTCTATAGTCAAAGTGCGGGTACGCAACCAATTACTGATCAAGCAAAAAAATGATTTGCTAGAAATGCTTGCCTCAATAGACGGTTTAACGGAAATACCCAACAGGCGTTATTTAGATGAAAACCTCTCTCGTGAATGGCGCAGAAGTAAACGTAATGGCTCGTGTTTGTCTGTTTTATTAGTAGATATAGATCACTTTAAGCGTTACAACGATTGCTATGGCCACCGAGCGGGGGATGAGTGTTTAAAGCAGGTTGCCCAGGCGTTAGCAGCGCAATGTGAGCGTAGTACTGACTTTATTGCCCGCTACGGGGGGGAAGAATTTGCAGCGGTATTACCCGATGTTAATAAACAACAGGCATTAGCATTTGCCCAAAAGTTAAGAAAAGCAGTAAACAGCCTCAATATAGAGCACAAAGCTTCGTTAAATGCAGATCACATAACAATCAGTATTGGCATTGCCAGTATGGAAAACGGCAATGCAAGTGCCGAACAAGCCTTACTCGAACAAGCTGATCTAGGGCTATATGCCGCAAAAGATGCAGGGCGAGATCAGGTGGTTGCGCTTAACTTATAATGTGGCTGTGTTTATATTAAAGCGTTATTAAAATCGGCCCCACACGTTAATGTTATTACCAAGTGGGGCTGCTTTACGCTACTAGCGATTATTTTGTGATCATGCCCAGTGCGCTTTCACCAATACCCACCAATTTATCATTTTTAAATACCAATGGCGTGCATTCATCTTTTGTTGTTTTGCCATCAGAGTGAATGCTGTTAGTCACGTAAAACAGTACCTGATACACATCATCGTCTTTTTTCAATAGCTCGGTAAAGTTTGGCGTTTTTAATTGCGCTAAAACAGATTGATAGCTGCTATCCATTGTTAAATCTGCAATCGCTTCACGGTTTTTTTTATGCTGATGTTGCCAGCTTGATGAGTCGTTACCTGCCCAGTGCGTTTCTGCTTCGCCATCTGATACGGCAATAACACAGCCTGTTAAAAACGGAGCAATAAGTGCAGCAGCTAAAAGTGATTTTTTCATTGTTATAGTCCTTGATGAGTTTTAATTTAATTATTTACTTATAAGGAGCAAGTAATAGGCCAATATAACAAAGTTATAAAATTCATGGGGTTAGGTTGTGATGGCTGTTTTTAAGTGATTAATTATAAAAATCATTAGCAAAAACAGCCACTTTTTAGGTTTTTTAACGATTGAGCTAGCCTGCGTTTATTTAGCCTAGCGAAAACACGTTACAGCTATTTACTAAATAGAATAAGGCACTTTGAGGCAGGTAAAACCTAGCCTCAATGCGGCTAATTATTATTGCAAATTGTTATTATACCAAGCGGTTACGAGACTCACCGTTAGTAAAGGCTGCAATATTTAGGCTTACCTCATTAATTAAGCGCACGATTGACTCTGTGCTGGCCCATGCAATGTGAGGTGTAAGAAGCAAGTTTTCGCCTGTGTAATTAGCCAGCGGGTTAGAAGGCTCTGCCGGCTCTTTAGTAAGTACATCAACTCCCGCACCGGCAATTAAATTTTGCTCTAGGGCTGTGGTTAAGTCGGCTTCATTTATAATGCCACCACGGGCGGTATTGATAATAATACTGCTGGGTTTCATCATTTTTAGCTCATCTAACGAAATTAAATCGCGTGTTTCATCAGTAAGCGGGCAGTGCACGCTAATTATATCAGCGGTTTTTAATACTTCTTCAAAAGGTGTACGGCCTTCTCTACAAGAGGCGCCTTTACGCTCTGCAACCACTACATTGGCTCCAAAAGCTTGCGCTACTGTCGCCACACCTTTACCTAGCGTTCCACCACCTATAATGGCAAATGTTTTACCTTGTAAATCATTAAAGCTGTAATCTAATCGGCAAAACATCTCGCTTTTTTGCCAAGCGCCTTGCTGGCAGTCGCGCTGGTAGCGGTGTGTATTACCTAATAAATTAGTCACTAACGAAAACGTGTGCTGTACAACCGAAGGGGTTGAGTAGCCTGCTACGTTGGTAACGGCAATACCAAATTCTTCAGCGGCGTTTAAATCAACATTATTAGTGCCTGTTGCACTTACGCAAATAAGCTTAAGCGTTTTAAGTTGGCTTATCGTATCGCGATTTAGCACAACCTTGTTGGTAATAAGGACGTCCGCGCCTTGGCTGTGAGCAACAACTTGCTCAGGTGACGTAAGTTCGTAAGTAGTTAGCTCACCTAGTTCTTCAATGCAAGTTAACGAGGTTTTAGCTAAAGTAGCGTTATCGAGAATGGTGATTTTCATTGTGTGTCCTATCTAAATGCGTACCGTAAAATGGCAAGAGCGTTTAAGGTACTACGAATACACACCTTTGTTAATGCTATTACTACCAAATGCTTAGTACAAAAAGTCAGGTTGCTGTTAAAAGTTTAAATTGGCTGGTCTGCCCACTCAAATATAAATAACATGATATTTTAGCGGGCTATATCGCTGGGGCCTGTTTATCAATTGAGGTTGAACTCACTTTCCTGTGAAAGGTCAACAAGCCTTATTAACGTTGATAAAACTAAAAAACAATGCACCAACCCCTTTTTGTGTGGTCATAGACTGAAATGGCTCGCAAATAAGCATAACCAAATGGCTATTTCTTATTTAAGAGTGGCTGAGTTATAATCAAAATTATATATAAACGGTACGTTTTGCGTGCCGTTTTTTTAACATTGTAGATGCAGTAATGAGTGAATTAGAAGATAAGTACGCAGACATAAGACCTTACAACGACGATGAAGTTGCGGCCTCGCTAGCGCGTTTAATTAACGATAATGCGTTTATAGATGTAATAGCAAAGTACAACTTACCGCGCTTTATATCCGCTATGCCTTTTATTGCTCGCACACTGGTGAGAAGCCAGTTACGAAAAAAATGGGGTAAATTTACGAGCGTTGAAGATGTACAAAACGAAGTTGCAAAGTATTTAGATAAACTTATAAAACGCACTACCTCAAAAGTTACCTTTTCGGGTTTAGACAAATTAGACCCGCAGCAGGCGTATTTATTTATATCAAACCACCGCGACATAGTGCTGGACCCTGCACTTGTTAATTGGGGTTTGTATCAACATAAAATGAAGACGGTGCGTATAGCAATTGGTGATAACTTATTGCAAATACCGTATATAACCGAGCTGATGCGCTTAAATAAAAGCTTTATCGTTAAGCGCTCAGCCAAAGCACCTAAAGAGATGCTTAAGGCGCTTACGCAGTTGTCGTCGTATATTTATGACTCGTTAACAGCAGGAAATTCTATTTGGATTGCGCAAAAAGAAGGGCGTGCAAAAGACGGCTTTGATCAAACAGATCCGGCGCTTTTAAAAATGCTGCAACTTAATGGTCGTAAACAAAAGAAAGGATTTGGCGAGTACATTAAAGAGTTAAAAATTGTTCCTGTGTCTATTTCTTACCAGTATGAGCCTTGTGCAATTTCTAAAGCAAAAGAGCTTTATCATAAACAGCAGCACGGTGAATACGTAAAATCAGAGGGCGAAGACATAGCAAGTATTGTTGAAGGGTTTAGCTCTGCTAAAGGGCATGTGCACTTAGCATTTGGACAACCGGTTGAAAGCGGTTGCGATGATGCTGATGAGCTGGCGCAAACAATTGATAAGCACATTGTTGAGTCTTTTTACTTACATCCAGGAAATTACATTGCCGGTGGGTGCAAGCAAGCAGTTATTGATGAGCCCGATACCGCCACTTTTGAACAGCGTTTAGCCTTAGTGCCAGAAGAGCTAAAGCCACTTGTTTTAGCTATGTATGCCAAGCCATTTCAACGCAAAACTGAAATCACAAACAAAGTATGTGAGCAAAGCCATTAGGCATCTGCGTTGGCAAATAGTGTAATAAAGCAGCGTAAACGCTGCTTTTTTTTTGTGCATAAATAACGCTATACTCATACAAAGCAATTAATCTACTTAGGGGGCGCAATGCAACAAATTGAAATATTTGATATTCCAAGCCCCTGTAAAAGTATTTGCCAAGTAAACAACCGAGGTTATTGCAAAGGCTGCTACCGAAGCCGGGATGAGCGCTTTAATTGGAATGCGTTAAGCAATGCGCAAAAAAAGAAAGTACTTAGCTTGTGCCAACAACGTTACAAACGGTATTTACAAAAGCGCCAAGCTGCGCAATCACAAGCCACTTTAGATAAGCAACAAGGCTTTGAATTTTAAACCTTGCTGTACATGCTAGAGTTTTAAATTGTATTTTGCGCGCAATGCGCGACTAGTGCCGTTATCGTGTAGCTTATTTAAAGCATTCAATAATTTACTTACCAAAGCCGCGTGCTTTTTATGTACATAATGATAGAGCGAAAACGTACTTAGCAGCTGGGTTTGCATACACGTCTCTGGCAGGGAAAAGTTATCGGCTTTAAGCACAAAGTCGAGCATAATTACCCCATCAACTTTATGCTGGGCTAGTAGGTTAAGTTGGGTCGTAATATTTTTTACTTCAATAATATTGCCGTTAAACTTATGCTCATTTAAGTAATGGTGTTGAACTGGATAGCCTGATAAAACCGCAATACTATCGAGCTTATCGAGTGTATTGGGTTGGCAGTTTTTAAACAGTAAAAGCTTATAGTCAAACAGTGGGTAGTTAATTCTGATCAGGTTTTTATTGTCCGCCTCTATACTTATATCGCGGCCAAGCTGGCCATCTAACACCCCATTATTGGCTGCTAATAAGGCATTTTGGCGATTAAAATCAATTATGTGTACTTCATAATTAAGTTCTTTATAGGCTAATGTGAGTAAAGCGAGCGCATAGCTTGCTTGAGCTGAGTCGGCCGGGCGGTTAAATATAACGCTATTGTGATTGGCGAGTGTAATTTTACTAAAAAATAAAACGACTAATAAAAACAAAGCATTGAGCTGTATCTGCAAGGTTACTTCCGTTTAAAATAAGGAGAGGGCAAATGAACGCAGCGAATAATACCAAAATAGTTTGGTTTTTGCCCATGTTTGTTGCTTTTTAAACAGTAAATGGGTTCAAATATACGTATAATAAATGCGGATAACTAACCGTACTTAGGAGTGGTTGTGAGTTTTAATTTATGTGCTTTACCTCGAGAGCAAAAATACCAGATTCAATTAGATTACGAAGCCTCATTTTGGGCTTATCAAATTAAACGTAATAAAAAAACACGTGAGCAAGTTTATAACACGATTCATAGCCGCCCAGTGGCAGAGCAAACGTTTTTAAAGCAACAGTTTGAGCAGTATTTGGCGTTAATGCTAAGCTAATATATGTACACAGTACAAAAGTTAGACACACTTAAGATTCCATTAGTTAATAAGTTTTATGCACTGTATAGCGTAAGAGGACGTGCTAATAAGCAAGATCAGGTTTGGGTTGTTTACAGTGAAATGCAGATAGTTGCGGCGTGTCGGATACAAAATAAACACGACTTTTTATTTTTATCGACCGTATTTGTTGCCCCGCAGCACCGTGCAAAAGGGCTGGCAAAGCAACTTGTATGCGCCGCTATAAAACAGCAAAGCATGCCGCTTTACACCTTTGCTTATAAAAATATTACAGCTTTATATACGAGTCTTGGTTTTAACCAAGTATTAACATATACTCCTGGTTTAAAAGCACTTTTTGATATTTATACGCATCGAAATATAGTCGCTCTCGAATACTTATAACAAAAACAACGGATCAAGCCATGAGTAAAGGCGTTCATTGGATCATTAGTTGCTGTATAGCTTTAATCGCTATATTTAGTTGCCAAGTTGGCGCACAGGTTAAGCGTTTATCCCCCAGTGAAGGCCTGTCGCAAAGCTATGTGAACACTATGCTGCTTGATGATAACGGTTACCTATGGCTCTCTACCGAAGGGGGGTTAAACCGCTATGATGGTTACCAAGTTGTTTCAATTAATGGCCCTAATGGCGAGCTTGAAGAAGCCATAATTGATTGTATTTACCAAGACCCCGCAGGCAATATTTGGATAGCCTCATTACTTGCCGGCTTATTTAAATACGACCCAAGTACCGACACCTACCAGCAATTTATTTCTCAACCTACCAGCGAAAAACAAATTTTAAGCCAGTCGGTATTTAGTATGGCAGCGGTTGATGACAAAACCTTATGGATTGGGCGTGGTCGCGACTTTGCTAAATTAGATATTGAAACAGGTAAAATAACCAGCCTATTTGAGCTGCCTAAAGAATACGAAAACACCTTAGTCAGAGAGCTTTTTCATTACAATGGGTATATTTTTATAGGCACAAGCCATGGGGCGTTTGTATTTGATATCGCCTCTGAGCAAATTAGGCCGCTGCAGCATTTAAAAAGCAAAGCTGAGCATATTTATCAAAACAACGTTAAATCGTTTTCGGTTATTGAAAATAATCAGTTGTTAGTAGGCACCGTTAAAGGCTTGTATCAAGTTGATATTAGCGACTTGCCAGGCATGTTTGAACGCCCCGACATAGCATTTAAAAACCAAGCCGTTATTGCCGATTTAAATGTATGGCGCATCATCAACGAAGGCGAAAAGCTAGATCTGGCGACTAATAAAGGGCTCTTTAAATTTGATTTAAATAGTAAAGAGTTGGTAAAAAACACACGGATTACGCAAAGTAAATACAGCCTATCTGATACCAGTATGATAGACATGGTAAAAGATAAATCGGGAGGGTATTGGCTCGCTACTAAAACCGATGGTGCATTTTATCTGTCTAATAATACCTATCACTTTAGCAATATAGATGGTAGTAAACTGGGTGGCGATGGCCTTTCTCATCCTTCGGTTTGGGGCATTACGGAGTATGGCAACAGCCTATGGCTGGCAACGCATAATGGCTTAACCGAAATTGATTTAGCCACTAACATTAGCCAAGTTTACTTAAAAAACCACAAAGTAGACTTACTGACTACCGAATTTAGCGTGTATGAAATTATTCCTTATAAGCAAAAGCTTTGGTTACATACAAACCGTGGGCTGTTTGAGTTTGACCCCATAACGCATCAAATTAACGAGCCAACAATAACAAACCCCAACAATAGAGCCTACATAGAAGGCTTGGTACACGGCGTAACCTTAATGCCTAACGGTGATTTGTACTATGTGCACTCAGATCACGGTATGTTTGTATATAATATTGATACTCAGCAGATCACCCGGTTAGAAGGGGCTTTTAGCAAAATAGAGCCGTTTTTGGCGCATGGTTTTTCGCCAGCGCTGGCAACCAAGCCTGATATGCCCCTGTTTTTTAATGCGGGTATTTTATATCAGGTAAACCCAACCACATTAGCATTAAACACCATTTATAAAGTGCCAAAACAGCACGATAACGTGGCTATTAATGTGCTTTCTTACGTGGTCGATAACAACAATATTTTATGGATTTCGCTATCTAATTTTGGCCTGATTGGGCTTGATGCAGCCAGTTACAAATTGGTACACACGATTGACTTAGAAAAAAATAAGTTAGGTACCTTACTTTATGACATGGTGCTTGATGATAATGGCATGATTTGGATGAGTAGCCATAAAGGCATATGGCGACTAAACCCAGAAACACTTCATTTTCAGCAGTTTACTACATCTGAGGGGCTGCTTTCTGCTGAATTTAACAGCAGTGCCATGGCGCATTTAAGCGATGGGCGCATTGCCTATGGCAGCTTAAAGGGCATTACATATTTTCATCCGATGGAAAATCAAAATTACCACTCTTTAATTGATCATGTAAATATAACGCGAGTTGATTTAATGTCGCGCGACTTATCTATCGATTTAAAACAGCCATTAAATGAAATAGTCCTCAACCATGATGATATCGGTTTAGAGGTGGCGTTTTCGGCGATGGCGTTTAGCTATCAAGAGCGCATAATTTATGAGTACCAGCTCGATAACGGCCAAAAAACCTACACCCGTAATAATAATCGGGTGTTATTTCCTAAATTAAATCCAGGTAATTACCAGCTCAAAGTATGGGCTAAAGATCCATTAACCGGCGAGTACACGCCGCCTGCAGTGCTAAAAATTCGTGTTAAGTATCCCCTGTGGCGAGCGCCATATTTTATGGTGCTTTATGGCGTTTTGTTTATCGCATTTATTGCTTTTTGGGTAATGCGCCGCAACAAAATTCAGCGCATATTACTGGCCGCTAATAAGGAAAGTAAAGAAAGTGAAGCGCGATTAAAACTAGCCTTAGAGGGCAGCGAGTCGGGCATGTGGGATTGGCAGTCTACATCGAGTAGTATTTACCAGCCGCGCTTATGTAATGAACTGGGGTATGATCAAGAAAGCGTGAGCCTAGATGACTACCTAGCTAAAATTCACCCGCAAGATAAAGCGCTTTTCAGATTAGAATGGTTAGAATTTTTATCAACCGATAAAGGCTACTTTAATTGCACTTATCGGTTACGCCACGCTAAAGGCTATTGGCGTTGGTATAAAGACTTTGGCAAAGTGGTGGAATGGAGCGGGCAACTTCCTAAAAAAGTAGCGGGTACTTACACCAATATGACCCGCGAAATGGTGTTTGAAGAGCATGCCCGTTTATTTACCGCTGCGTTTGAGCAAACCCGCGATTGGGTATTTATTCTTGATAAAAACTTTACGGTTCGCGCCTCTAACAAGTCGTTGCAAACGGCCTTTAACTTTCCTAGTGAGCCACGCTCTAGCCGTGCCCTTAATTTAGGCATATCGCGAAGTAATCGTTTTGACTACTTACGGATAATGCAAAAGCTGAATGTGGGTGAGCATTTTTCCTGTGAAGACTTAGTCACCCTAGCCAGTGGTGAGCAGCGCCATGTGTTAGTAAAAATAAGTGCAGTGGCCGACACTGAACACCGTTTAAGCAGCTACGTTATTATTTTAACCGACATTCATGCGCAAAAATTGGCTGAAAATGAGCTTCATATTTTAGCCAACTATGACTCATTAACCGGTTTGCCTAACCGTATGCTGTTTAACGACAGGGTTGAGCATGCGATTGAGCAAGCGCAAAATCATCAATGTAAAGTAGCTATGCTGCACATAAACATTAAGCGGTTTAAATACTTTAACGACTCATTTGGACGTGAAGCGGCTGATGAGCTAATAAAGCAAGTGGCTAAGCGTATTAAGCGCTCCTTGCGTCCTTCTGCAAGTGTTGCGCGCTTTGGTGGCGATGAATTTGTGGTGCTGGTGGAAGATGTGCAGCAAATTGAAGAAGTATTGCTTATTTGCTCTAAATTAATAGATTCTGTAAGCCAAAATATGGAATTTAATGGCCAGGTGGTAAACGTTAATTTAAGTATTGGTGTAGCAATAGCGCCTGATGACGCCGCAGATCATGCTGCGCTGTTAAAAGCTGCCAGTATAGCTTTGTACCATGCAAAAGAGTCGCTCGAAAGCAGTTATAAGTTTTACAAGCAGGAGATGAATCAGCATGTACAAAAAGCCCTGCATTTAGAGTCTTTGCTAACTAAAGCGTATCAAGAGCAAGAGTTTTGCAATTACTACCAGCCTATAGTGAATGCGCACACTCAAAAAACCGAAGGTTTTGAAGTGTTGTTACGCTGGCCAGAAAACACTTTAGTGCCCACGCAAGAGTTTTCTTTAGCGGCTGAGAGCATAGGGTTAATAACAAAAATTATGCTGCAAACCTTTGCCCGTGCGTTGCAAGCCCTTAAACAATGGCGTGAGATTTCACCTCAGCTGTACTTGTCGATAAACCTCTCAGCACTTGATTTTGAATACGAAGAGCTTGTAACCGACATTCATAAAGCGTTGAGCCACGCTAATGTGCCCTCAGAAGCCATAGTGTTTGAAATTACCGAGTCTATTTTAATGCGTGACTCTAAACATGCGCTGCACAGTATGGAAATGCTGAAAAAGCTTGGCTGTAAGCTCTACATGGATGACTTTGGAACAGGCTATGCGTCATTAACGTATTTAAAGCGTTTTCCTATCGATGTACTAAAAATAGATAGAAGCTTTGTGCAAGATATTGGCGTGGACTCGGATGATGAAGCCATTATTCAATCAACGCTTACCTTAGCTCATAGCTTAGGTAAAGAGTGTGTGGCTGAGGGCATTGAAAACAAACAACAGCTGCAGTTTTTAAAGCAGTTAGGGTGTAAGCATTTTCAGGGCTATTTATTTAGTAAGCCAGTACCTAAAGAAGCTGTTCCCGCACTGATCAAACAAGATTGGGGCAACATATTTAACCAGTAAAGATAAGCTTATTGGCGTTTACCACAGTGGCGGCAAAATAAATGGCTGTTGCGTTGATTAAGCTGCGTTTTAATTGCTTTATTGGCCTCAAGCTTACTTAAACCTAGTTTGTAGCGCAGCTCCTCTAAGTGCAAACGCTGTGAGTCATCTAAACTGCCTTGGTGAATTTGCTCATGTACGGCATCTTCAAAAAATTGCCGGCGTTTACGTATTTGCTCCGAAAAACTAGAGGCAAGCAAGCCTGTAGGAATTGCCACCATTCCCATGCTCACCAAAGTGACTACGCCACCAAATAGTTTACCAAGTGGCGTTAGCGGTACAACATCACCATACCCAACCGTAGTGAGGGTCGCCATAGCCCACCACATAGCCGCAGGAATAGAGCCAAATTTATCTGGCTGAATATCGTGCTCCAATAAATAAATACCGCAGGAGGCAAGTATTAGCAGTACCGACATAATAAAAAACGCGGCCAGTAACGAGCTCGCTTCGTCTTTAAATGCTTGTAATAACAACTGCATTGCACGTGAATAACGAGTAAGTTTAAATACTCTTAACAGCCTTAATACACGTAAAAAACGCAAATCCAGAGGAAACACAAACATTAGCAAGCTGGGTAAAATGGCTATTAAATCGATAAGAGCCAAAGGTGATAAAAAATAATGCAGCCGGCGTTTTGCGTTTGAACCTTTTATAGCCGCGTATTTGCTTTTATCAACACAGGCCCAAAGCCTTGCAAGGTATTCAAGGCTAAAAATAGCCACCGAAATAACCTCTAATAGTAAAAACTGCGGGTAATATACTTTGTTTATACTCGGTACTGATTCCAACACAATGGCAATAACGTTAAGCATAATTAAAGCAATCAGCGCGGTATCGAGTATATGCCCCGCTTTGCGGTAATCGCCAGTCCCTTCAAATACCTGCGCTAACGTTTGTCTTGCTGTACTGCTCATGTGTTTAGCTTTAACAGCATATTAATACTGCCTTCTTCAAAATCGCGGCTAATTGTGAAACCTAACTTACGGGCAAGCTCAATCATGCCGGTGTTCTCAGGCAGTGTTATGCCTTCAATTACTTCTACGCCTTGGCGCTTACAATGATTTATTGCAGCGCTCATAAGCAGCCTGCCAAGACCTAAGCCTTGGTAGTCAGAGCGAACCACGGTTGCAAACTCAGCATGTAAATTATCAGGGTCCATAATAACGCGTGCTACACCTAGGGTGCGGCTTTTACCTTCAAAGCGCTGGCATACAATAAAGGCCATTTCTCGGTCGTAATCTATTTGCGTCATTTTTGCGAGTTGATCGTGGTTAAACTGGGGCAGCTCACCAAAAAAGCGTTTGTAACGATCTTCTTTATTGAGTGATTGATCAAACTCTTGGTGGGCTTTTTCATCCTCTGGACGAATAGGCCTTAATGTAGCTCGCGTATTATTTTTAAGGGTTACTTCTTCTACAAGATCAATAGGGTAAGGGCGAATACACAAACGTTTACGATCGCTGCGTGCCTGATAGCGATTAACACTAATAGTGGCATCAAGCACTAAAAATTGCCCGTTGCTGGCTAAAATAGGATTAAGTTCCATGGCACTTATATCGGGCTGATCGACAACAAGTTGAGATATACGTGTGAGCAGGGCGCACAACCGATATTTATCGACTTTTTCTGGCAAAATGCGATCTTTTAATACGCCTTTATCGTTTGCTGCTGCAATGAGGTATTTAGCTAAGTTCATATTAAGCGGCGGCAAAGCAACGGCTGCTAGGGCATACTCTAACCCATTACCCGCTTCACCAAGTAATATAACAGGGCCAAAATTAGGCTCAGTTTTAATGGCGATTCGCAGTTCATTAGCGCCGGCGCGCGGCGCCATTTTTTGCAATGAAAACCCTTCAATAACAGCATCTGGATAGGTGTTTTTAATTCGTATCAGCATGGCAAAGGCGGTTTGTTCAACCTCGTTTGCATCGTTTAAGTTAAGAACCACGCCCCCTACTTCTGATTTTGAGGCAATACTTGGGCTAATCAACTTTAACGCTACCGGAAAACCTAGTTCAATTGCTTGCTCACGCGCCTCTGTGGGCGTGTAGGCTACTTCTGTTTGAATACACTCAACACCATAATGACTAAGAATTTGGCTTGCTTGATGAGTGGGTAAGTAGCTTTGCTCTTCTTCTAAAAATTCGTTAATGAGCGTAGTGGCCGCTGATTTATTTATTTTTGCATCATCGGTATTTGATTCGGGTGTTTGCGTTAAATGTTTTTGGTTACGACGATAGCTAACTAAATGCATAAATGCGCCAACCGCACCCTCAGGCGTGCGATAGGTTGGAATAGTGTGGTTAGAGCAAACACGCCTCGCAGCATAAGCCGCATCTTCACCCATAAAGTTGGTCATTACATAAGGGCGTGCCATCTTTGGTATTTTTTGTAAGGTTTGCACTATCATATCGGCATAGTCTTCACTTGGTGCAAGTGCCGAAGGGGTATGAATAATAAGTAAGTTTTTAACTTCTTCGGCGCGAAGTAAAATTTCTAATGCTTGCTTGTAACGCGCCGGAGCAGAGTCGCCAAAAATATCGACAGGGTTAGATGTAGTATCCGACTGCGGAATAACTTTATTGAGTGCGGATCGTGTTTGCTCACTAAGCTGGGTAAGTTTGCCCGAATTTAAAATAAGCTCATCGACCGCCATAACCCCCGGGCCGCCGCCGTTGGTTAAAATGGTTAACTGCTCAACTTTTAGTAATTTAGGGTGGATGGCAAGTGTTTGCGTGGCTGCAAAAAGTTCGCGCAGATCACTAACACGCAGCATACCGGCGCGTTGAAAAAGCGCATCGTACACTGCATCTGAACTTTGCTTGCCACCGGTATGAATTTCAGCAGCCAGTGCACCTGCTCCGGTTTTTCCCGTTTTAATGGCAATAACTGGCTTACTAAAGGCCGCTGCCCGTGCTGCCGATATAAACCCGCGAATATCTTCAATATTATCTATGTAGAGCAAAATCGCTTTGGTTTTAGCATCGCGGCCTAAAAAATCGAGCAGCTCATCAAAATCGATATCTAGGCAATCACCGACCGAAACAAAATACGAAAAGCCAATTTCTTTATTTTTAGCCCAATCTAAAATAGTGGAACACACCGCTGCGGATTGCGATATAAATGCCAGTTTCCCTGGTGCTGCAACTGTGTGGGAAAAGCTGGCATTAAGGCCAATATGCGGAATGAGCAGCCCTAAACAATTAGGCCCAAGCAAAGTAACGTGATGGGCATTTGCAGCGCGCTTTAAAGCTGTTTTTTGGCTCAATGAGAGCCCATCGGCAATCACAATTGCACTTTTACAGCCAAGCTCACCTAGCTGCTCGATAATACTCAGTAAGGTATTTTTATTAGTACAAATAACGGCTAAGTCGGGCACTTTGGGCAGCGCGGCAATATCAGGGTAGGCAAGCACGCCGTGTACCGCACTATGGGTAGGGGTTACGGGCATAATTGGCCCTTTAAACCCACCTTGCAATAAATTGCGCATAACCACAAACCCCGCGCGTGTGGGGGTATTCGAGGCGCCAATAACGGCTACCGAGGCCGGATTAAAAAATTGGCTGATGCGCTTTAAGCTCATGGCATATCCTTGGCTGATTATATTTTGCGTTATTTATAGTCTCAATGTACCCTGTTTGCTGTGTTATTTCGAGCGCATAGATACTTATTATTGATATCAATCAAGGAGTTTTTTGTGAATAAAACACCCGGTTTTTACACCGTTATAGCCGCAATTTGCCTAAGTATAGGCTTAATTTTATTAGGCTTTATTATTAAAAGTGCCGCAGTAGATGTAAAAAGCATGGAACGTAGTGTGCAGGTTAAAGGGTTAGCAGAGCGTGAAGTTAGCGCCGATACGGTAATTTGGCCGCTGCAATACAGCGATGCAGACAACGACTTAGAAAAACTGGTTAGTCGGGTTGAGCAAAAAAACGATGCTGTTATTGCATTTTTAAAGCTACATGGCTTTGATGATGACGAAATAAGCACGGGTAGCCAGTCGATTATTGATAAGCAAGCCCGTGAATACGCTAACGATAATCAAAAATTTCGTTACTTGGTACGCGCTAATATTATTGTTTATTCGAACGCGCCCGACAAAGTACAAAATGCGCTGAGTAAAGTGAGTCAATTAGCTAAACAGGGCATTGCCATTGTGCAAAATAGTTACGAAACCAAAGTTGAGTATTTATTTACCGGCCTTAACGATATAAAACCAGCCATGGTGCAAGAGGCTACAGAAAAAGCCCGTGAAGTTGCCAACAAATTTGCTAAAGATTCGAACTCAACGCTGGGTAAAATAAAATCCGCTCGCCAAGGGCAATTTAGCATTAGCAATCGCGATTCAAACACGCCACATATCAAAAAGGTGAGGGTGGTCACCAGTGTTGAATATTACTTAAGTGACTAAATTGCTCTAACTAAGTGGGCAATTTGCGCGGTTGAGCGCTGTAGGTAAGCAGCGCTAAGTAAAATACTGGTTTCGTTTATATCAGCGCCTTTTAATATATTTGCCAGTTGCTGTTTAGCGGTTGGATTTTGTTTTTGCTCTATTTCCATAAGCGCTAATAATGCTGAAAATTCATGCTTTATTGGTGTGCTAGGTTTATCAGCATAGGCGATATAACAGGCAACAGGGGTAAGGCCGCGAGCATTTGTTTGTGCAAGGGCTTTTACTAAATTATCGTTAGATTCAAATAGCATTAATGAGCGCACATAGTTAAACGCCAGCTTTTGAGCATTGGCGTGTTTAAATACATTGTGCAGTACATTATTTCCTTGGCTGTCTTGTGCTAAAAAGCCGTTATTTTCTTTTAATGCAGGTGTAAAAAACGTTAATGCATCAGTTGTTGTTAATTGGTTTATAAAAGGTGCTGGTGGGGTGTTGGTTGTTAAAATACGTGTTGCCACATTTTGCATAAAGTCGTATTTAATACTCATCCGCAAAGCACTTTCGTAAAGGTGGTTTAGCTGTAATGTTTGCTGAGCCGGGCTTAACTGTTTAAAGTCGTTATCGAGCTCGTCTAGCTGATGCTTAGCAATGCGCGCATTAAGTAATTGTATGCTTAAATCCATTCTTAACCCTACCTCTGAGCGTTTTTATTACTATAAAACAAAAAAGGCCGCATCAGCGACCTTTTTCTATTTATAACCAAGTATTAAGCTTTTTTACTTGCTACCCACTCGTTTACAAAGTTCTCTAGTACGTTAAGTGGTACAGGGCCATTTTTAAGTATAACGTCGTGGAACTGACGAATATCAAACTTATCGCCTAGTTGCTTTTTAGCATCTTCACGCAGCTCTAAAATTTTAAGCATACCCACTTTATAAGCTGTCGCTTGCGATGGCATTACAATGTGACGCTCAACCATTTTAACACCGTCAGATGTGGCGTTAGGCGTATTATTTACGTAGTAATCAATACCTTCTTGGCGAGTCCATTTCATTGCATGAATACCGGTATCAACGACTAAGCGACACGCACGCCATAATTCCATAGAAAGGCGGCCAAAGTCTGAGTATGGGTCTGAGTAAAGGCCCATTTCTTTAGGAATGTACTCTGAGTATAAGCCCCAACCTTCAATGTAAGCGGTGTAGCCACCAAACTTACGAAACTTAGGTACACCTTCAAGCTCTTGTGAAATAGCAATTTGCATGTGGTGACCCGGAATACCCTCATGGTATGCTAATGCTTCCATTTGGTACGTTGGCATTGCTTCCATGTCGTAAAGGTTTGCGTAGTAAATACCAGGGCGTGAGCCATCTGGCGCAGGTTGTTGGTAAAATGCTTTACCTGCTGCTTTTTCGCGGAATGCTTCAACGGCTTTAACTTTAAGATCAGCCTTTGGCTTAACAATAAATAACTCATCTAGACGAGTTTTCATTGTGTTGATTAGGCCAGTGGCTTCATCTAAATAACGCTGTTTACCTTGCTCGTCATTGGCATAATAAAATTGTTTATCCGTTTTCATAAACTGCATAAACGCTTTTAAATCACCTTTAAAGCCTACTTTGTCTTTAATTTCACGCATTTCATCATGAATACGTTTTACTTCAGCAAGGCCAATGGCATGAATTTCTTTAGCGGTTAAGTCAGTTGTTGTGGTGCGCTTAAGTGCGTTATTGTAAAACGCTTTGCCGTCAGGCAGTTTCCATGCGCCATCGCGGTTATCTGCACGTTTTTCTAACTGTGCTAAGTAATTAATTAACTTAGAGTAAGAAGGCTTAACTGCTGATTTTAATGCATCAGTTGCCTCGCTAATTAAGGCATCTTTTTCATTTTGGTTAATTTCAAGAGCGCTTACTTTACGTTTAAAATCGGCTAATAGTGTTGAGTCTTCACCTTTTTCAAACGGCGCACCATGAATGATGTTTTTGCTCGAATCTATAACATGTGGGAACACAAATTTAGGCGCAATAATGCCTTTATCAGCACGGGTTTCTAAATCAGTAATTAGCTGATCAAATACAGTCGGTACACCGTTTAAACGCGCAATATAATCTTTAGCTTCTTTAACATTACTAATTGAATGTTGGTTTATTAAAAACGCAGGCATCATAGAGTGCGTACCAAACATTTGGTTAACCGGGTAGTTATGGTAACGCCATTTAAAATCAGCAATCGAGCTTTCTAGGTCTTGTTTTTTTAAGTCGTAACTTACTTTAGTGGCATCATCAAGCAGGTCGCGGTTAATAGCATTTAAAGTAACTAAGTCTTCTTTTGCTTGCGCAAGGTCTTTTAGTTTTTGCTCTTCGCTGCCGTCATCCCATTTATCGTAATCTTTTTTAATACCCATGTAAGTTTGATAAACCGGGCTGCTCATTACATCGCGGTTAAAGGTATCTTCAAAAAACGCATTCGCTTTGTCGATTTCGCTTTGCACAGGTTGCGCTTGCACTGCAGGCGCCGGGGTTGTTTGTTGTGGTGCCTGCTGGCAGCCGGCTAAAATAGCAACGCTCACGGCTGCTGCAATAAAGGTAAGTTTACGCATTGTTTTCCCTTTGTTGTTAGAAACCCATTAGGGTGTATTATATTTATTTGCTTGTATTTTATGTTTATCGCGCGTGGTTAAAACCACTACACGAACAATTCTAGCAGGTCATTTAAAAAACGATGCCCTTTGAGGCTAACTTGCCAATGGCCGCTTTCTTGTATTAACAAACCTGCATTTATTGCTTTAGCTAACGCTGTTTGTTGGCTTTGCAATGGCTGATTAGTCAGCGCACTGTAATCATCAATAGGGCAAGGCTCGACTAAGCGAAAGCGATTCATAAAAAATTCAAAGGCTAAATCGTCTTGCTCTACTTGCCAGCTTTTATACAAGTACGGCTTAAGCATATCCATGTAACCGCGCGGATGCTTAATTTTTTCAGTACGGGTAATAATGCCGATTTTTGCATCAGTCACCTTACCATGAGCGCCACAGCCAATACCGAGATAATCGCCAAAACGCCAATAATTCAAGTTATGTTGGCATTGAAAGCCTGGCTTTGCATAGCCCGATATTTCGTATTGTATGTAACCGGCTTGAGCAAGTAGTGCTTGGCCTTGCTCTTGAATATCCCATAGGGTTTCATCTTGTGGCAAAGTTGGCGGCTTGGATGCAAATTGTGTATTAGGTTCAATAGTGAGCTGATACCAAGATATATGTGGCGGATTTAAAGCAATTATTTTTTTTAAATCGCTCAGTGCATCGTCAAGGCTTTGCCCCGGTAAGCCATGCATTAAATCAAGGTTAAAGCTATTTAACCCGGCTTGCTTAGCTTGCTCTGCAGCGTAGTGCGCTTCATCGGCACCATGAATACGGCCAAGTGCTTTTAACTTGTCGTTTTGCATGCTTTGCACGCCAATAGAAATACGGTTAATACCCGCTTTAACGTACTCTTTAAAGCGTCCGGTTTCTACGGTACCAGGATTAGCCTCAAGGGTTATTTCGCAGTTGTCGCTTAGGCCAATTAGGTTATCGACTTCGTTTAACAAGCGGGTATATGCATCGCCAGTTAATAAGCTTGGTGTACCGCCGCCAATAAATATACTGTGAATTTTACGCCCTTGCACCAAGTGTAAATCGGCTTTTAAGTCGTCAATTAAATGCTGAACATATTCAGCTTCAGGAATGTCGCCTTTTTGCCCATGGCTATTAAAATCGCAATAGGGGCATTTTTGCACGCACCAAGGTACGTGCACATATAAGCTCAGTGGTGGAAGGTTCACAGGCCGCCTTTGCTTTGTAGCTCTAGTAATAACTTTTTAAGTGCTTGGCCGCGATGACTCACTGCATTTTTTTGCGCTTTGGTGAGCTCGGCGCTGGTACAGTTTTGCTCTTTAACAAAAAATACTGGGTCGTAACCAAAGCCGCCTTCGCCATTTTGGGTTTGTGTAATTTCGCCTTCCCAACTTGCGCTGCAAATAAGTGGGGTAGGGTCATCGGCGTGGCGCATTAATACCAGCACACACCAAAAGCGGGCTTTACGATTTGGGTTATCGGCTAATTCGTTAAGTAGTTTATCTATGTTGTCTTGATCGCTGGCGCTTTCACCGGCAAAACGAGCTGAGTACACACCCGGCGCACCATTTAAGCCATCTACCTCTAAGCCTGAGTCATCTGCAATGGCTGGCATGCCGGTAATTTTAGCAGCATGGCGGGCTTTAATTATCGCGTTCTCTACAAAGGTGGTGCCGGTTTCGGCCACTTCGCCTACGTTAAAATCGCTTTGCGGAAGCACATTTATATTAAGCGGGCTAAGCATATTGGCCAGCTCGTTAACTTTGCCAGGGTTGCCTGTGGCAAGCACTAATGTTTTGGTCATGTTTTTAATCTACGTAAAATTTTTGCTGAAACGTGAGTTTTTGAGACTGACTACCTTGCTGGATGTTTATCTCAAAACGTAAAATCTCTTCGTTGGTGTAGTCTACTTGCGCAAGGTAATAAATTGATTCACCTTCTTTTACTTCTTTAAAAGTAAGGGCTTGCTTATTGCCGAGTAGGTTTTTTGCGGTGCCGCTGAGCTGAGCGGTTTGCGCGGTTTTATCGCTATTGTTTTTCAGTACTGAAATATTAACAATGCCTTTATAACCACTACGCTCAAGGCCATATGTTTTAGCTATTTGCGGCTGAATAAAGGTAGATGGAAAAGCAATGTAATGCACTTGCCAAGGGCCCAGCTCTTTGTACTGTGCGCCTTGCATGTCTTCACTGTGGGCATTAAAAGCAAAGGCTAAAAAACTAATAAAGCAAAACTTAATTAAACGGTTCATTATGATGTCCTATATAAAAAAGAGGCCAAAGGGCCTCTTTTGCTTATAACAAAAAATTTAGGCTAAAAAGTCCATTAGCAGCATTTGTAAAAACTGAATACCAATAATTAGTACAAGCACCGATAAATCTAAGCCACCCATTGGTGGAATAATTTTACGAAGTGGCTTGAGCATTGGCTCAGTAAGCTGATGGAAAACCGCTTCTATTGGGTTATAACCTTGACTTACCCAGCTTAAAATAGCGCGAATAATCAATACCCAAAATACAAGGTTTAAGCCTTCTTTAAGTACGGTAATAAGTGCTTGTATAAACACAGGTTGCGCAGCCCATGCGCCGTATATCACCAGCATTAAAGTACTAATTTTGGCAACGGCTACAATAAATGCCAGCAATAGAGAGGCTAAATCAAGCCCACCTAACCCGGGTATAATTTTACGTAACGGGTTAACTGCAAACGACGTTGCTTTAACCACAAATTGGCTCATTGGGTTGTAAAAGTCGGCTTTTGCCCACTGTAGCCAAAAACGCAGTAGTACCACCATTAAAAACAAATCAAACAGGGTACTGATCAAAAATTGCATGGCATTCATAGTGTAACCTTCAATAAAAAGTAATTTTAAAGTTCTTTTTCCATTTGCATTGCACGCGCAATACACGCATCCATTGCATCGCTAACTGTTTGCACTAGGCCTTCGCCTTTTAAATGCTCAACCGCAGCATGGGTGGTGCCGCCTTTAGAAGTTACATTAGCGCGTAATTGCGAAATGCTTATCTCTGGTTGGCTCAATGCCATTTCGGCTGCACCCAGCGCAGTTTGCTGTACTAAGCGGCGCGCATCTTCATCGTTAAAGCCAAGTGCTTTCGCTTTTTCTTCAATGGCTTCCATAAATAAGAAAAAGTAAGCGGGCGATGAGCCTGTCACAGCAATGACATCGTTAATTTGCGACTCTTGCTCTACCCACACAACAATACCTGTGCACTCAAACACTTGTTGTACAAAGTCGTGCTCTTCGGCTGTTTCATCTGCGCCAAATAAACCCGATACACCACGCCCTAGTAGCGATGGCGTGTTTGGCATACAACGTACCATTTTAACGTTTTGGCCAAGCATTTCGCGTAAACGCTTAACGGTTAAGCCAGCCGCTACCGAAATAAACAGTTTATCACTAAAGTCGATACCCGATTCTTGAAACGATTTACATAAATCGCCCATCATTTGTGGTTTAACAGACAATACAATGACATCAGCATCGCGTAAGGCTTCGTTATTGTCGCTGGTGGTTTTCACCTTGAAATCGTCTGCTACCTTGGCAAGCTTTTCTTGGTTGCGGTTTGTAGCAATGATGTTGTTTGCATTAAAACCGTTTTTTACCATGCCACCAATAATGGCGTAGCTCATGTTACCTGTGCCTATAAATGCGATTGTTTTATCTGACATATGTCTGTTATCACCTTTTAAGTTCGAGTTCCAAAAATATCTGTGCCGATCCTCACCATGGTTGAACCTGCGCTAACGGCGGCTTCAACATCATTGCTCATCCCCATCGACAACGTATCTATATGAGGATATTGGGCCTTTAGTTTATCAAAGCAAGTTTGTAATTGCTCAAAAGATTGACTTTGCTCACTCGGATCGTCGCTTTTAGCCGGAATAGCCATTAAACCACGCAAAGTGAGTTGCTCACATTGGTCAATAAACTCAGCTAGTTCGGGGATTTGCTCTACGCTGCAGCCCGACTTTGCCTCCTCGGCGCTTATATTTACTTGAATAAGCACATTTAAAGGCGCTAGGTTTTCTGGACGTTGACTGTTTAAACGCTTAGCTATTTTTATTCTATCTACGCTTTGTACCCAATCAAAATGTGCAGCAACAAGGGCGCTTTTATTTGATTGAATAGGGCCAATGAAATGCCAAATGATGTCGCTAAATGTGTGTAGTTGAGCTATTTTATCTACAGCCTCTTGAACATAAGACTCACCAAATTGGCGCTGGCCATGCTCGTAGGCAGCAATAATATCGTCGCTTGGTTTTGTTTTTGATACAGCTAGCAGCGTAATAGCGTCGCTACTACGTTTAGCATTTTTAGCCGCGCTGGCAATTCTAGCGTAGGCGGATGTGAGTCGTTCTGCTATTGTAACCATATATTTATCAGTTAGTTGTGGAGTCATAAATGGATATTACCGAATTATTAGCGTTTAGTGTGCAACACAAAGCATCTGATTTACACTTATCGTCAGGTGTTTCACCTATGATACGCGTAGATGGTGATGTTCGCCGCATTAATATACCTGCACTTGCAGACAAAGACGTAAACAGCCTTGTTTACGACATTATGAACGATAATCAGCGCAAGGACTACGAACAAAATCTAGAAGTGGATTTTTCGTTTGAAGTGCCTAACCTTGCACGATTTCGTGTTAACGCATTTAACTCAAACCGCGGCCCTGCAGCGGTGTTTCGTACCATCCCTAGCGATGTACTGACGCTTGAGGATTTAGGTGCGCCAGATATTTTTAAAACAATATCAGATAACCCGCGTGGTTTAGTATTGGTTACCGGCCCAACTGGTTCGGGTAAATCAACAACGCTTGCGGCTATGGTCGATTATATAAATCAAACAAAACATCACCATATCCTCACCATTGAAGATCCTATCGAATTTGTACACGATAATAAACTCAGTCTTATTAACCAACGTGAAGTACACCGAGATACGCACAGCTTCTCTAATGCACTGCGCAGCGCGCTGCGTGAAGACCCGGATGTAATACTCGTTGGTGAGCTACGTGACTTAGAAACCATTCGCCTTGCGATGACCGCCGCAGAAACCGGCCACTTAGTGTTTGGTACGCTACATACCACCTCGGCACCAAAAACGATTGACCGTATTATTGATGTATTCCCAGGTGAAGAAAAAGATATGGTGCGTTCAATGCTTTCTGAGTCACTGCGTGCCGTTATTTCGCAAACACTACTTAAAAAAATTGGCGGTGGACGCGTGGCCGCGCACGAAATTATGATTGGTGTACCGGCGATTCGTAACTTAATTCGTGAAGATAAAATTGCACAAATGTATTCGTCTATTCAAACGGGTGCATCACACGGCATGCAAACCATGGATCAATGTTTAAATAATTTAGTTAATCACGGCATTGTGACAACCGCAGCCGCAAAAGAAAAAGCCCAAGATAAAACCCAGTTTGGTGGCTAAGGACATATTATGAATTTATCTTTAAATCACTTTTTACACATAATGATTGATAAAAAAGGCTCGGATTTATTTGTCTCTAGCCAATTACCAGTCAGTGCAAAAATTAATGGTGAGCTTATCGCTCTTAGCGACGATAAGTTAAGTGATGAGCAATCGCTTGCGCTTGTAGAGTCAGCGATGAGCGATAAACAAAAAAACGAATTTCATACTACTAAAGAGTGTAACTTTGCGATAGCCACAGACGAAGGGCGTTTTCGTATATCGGCTTTTTGGCAGCGCGATAGAGCGGGTATGGTTATTCGCCGCATTGTAACGCAAATACCTGATATAAGTGATTTAGGGCTGCCCTCTACACTTACCGATGTGATTATGTCAAAGCGCGGGTTAGTGCTGTTTGTTGGTGGTACTGGCACGGGTAAATCAACTTCACTGGCTGCCTTAATCGGCTACAGAAACCGCAACCAGCGCGGCCATATACTCACCATTGAAGATCCGATTGAGTTTGTGCACGAGCACCGTAAAAGTATTATTACTCAGCGCGAAGTAGGGCTTGATACCGACAGCTTTGAGTCGGCACTTAAAAGCTCTTTACGCCAAGCTCCCGATGTTATTTTAATTGGTGAAATACGCTCGCAAGAAACCATGGAATACGCACTGAGCTTTGCCGAAACGGGTCACTTATGTGTGGCTACATTGCATGCTAATAATGCCAACCAAGCCATTGACCGTATTATGCACTTAGTGCCTAAAGAAAAACACGACAAGCTTAAGTACGACTTAGCGCTAAATTTACGCGCCATTGTTGCCCAGCAACTTATTCCCACTTCTGATGGGGAAGGGCGTGTAGCCGCGATTGAAATATTATTAAACTCACCCATGGTGGCAGAGCTAATTAAAAATGGGGATATTGGTGGCATAAAAGAGGCCATGTCTAAGTCTAAAGAAATGGGTATGCAAACCTTTGACCAAGCCTTATTTGAGCTATACAAACAGCAGCGTATTAATTACGCCGATGCACTACATCATGCTGATTCGCCAAACGATTTACGCTTAATGATTAAGCTGCGCAATAATGAGCAACAAGGTGCAGGATTTTTACAAGGTGTAACTATTGATGGACTAGATGATAAAAACAGCAATTAACACTGTATTTTATCCACAAAAAAAGCGCCGCTGGGCTAATGCCAGTCAGTTAAGCTGACTGGTATTTTTCTTTTTGGTGGGGTATTTACTTGGTTTGGGTTTGACCCTTCGAGGG
>MDTB01108473.1_pt1 | contig 38234 bp, 38 predicted proteins | sample 811161 | NCBI WGS metagenome assembly MDTB01 (sample SAMN05326650, study PRJNA326480) | marine metagenome | isolation source: seawater | place: Mediterranean Sea | collected 2009 | reverse complement strand
GTAACAAATTATTAGGGCGCTTAGCTCAGTCCGGCAGAGCGCTTCCCTTACAAGGAAGAAGTCACAGGTTCAAATCCTGTAGCGCCCACAAGGGTTTTTCAGAAATTAAAATCTTTCTCCTAAAAACTTTTTAAGAAAATGAGGTTTTATTTTTTTTAAGTGGTCAAAGACTTTTTTGGGAAGTATTCTTCTTAAGAAATATTTAAGTATCCTGTAAATTTTAAATCTTGGAGAGTCAACTCTAAAAATTTTTAGAAAATAAAAAAGATATTTTTTAACATATTTTTCTAACATATTTAATTTTCTCAAATTAAGAATTTTGTTCAAATCAGAAAAAACAAAGCTTTCTAAAAATCGTGGATATCCATAATGATTATCCAACCTACACCTAAAGTGATAATTTGTATTATCAATTACATTATTATAAAAATTATTTTTAATATCTTGTCTTTTCCCAGTAATAGATTTTATATTATTTTCTTCTAATAATTTTCCAAGAGCTACATCTTCCCATTCAGTATGATCCCAATATTCTTTATTTTTTAAAATAAGTTGAATCGTTTTTTTATTTAAAATAATCCCAGCTCCACTTAAAAAATTTATTTTCATATCTGATTCTTTATAATCCCTAATCAATGGGATTCCACAATATACGTATTCTTTATTAGTTAAATTATTAAAGATGAAATTTTCTAATTCAACTTTATTAACAAATGAGCTCGTATTTGTTCTAAATATAAAATCGTAATCAATATTTTTATTACACCAATCTAAAGCAAGTAAAAGTTTAACACCTAAATTTTTAGTTGAAGTGTCAGTTTCTACAAATAAGGTGTCTTCAACTATTTTCTCATCTTCACCACTCTCATAAAATATTATTCTGAAATTATCTGAAAGATTAGACCCCCATGTTTTTTTAATTGCTTTTTTATTTCTGCTTGAAGGATAGGTGTTTGAGCTTAAGACAAGAATTAAAATTTTTAAATTTGAATTTAACATAGTTTTTTATATTTTATTAGCTTTAGTTTAATAAAAGAAAATAACAAGATTTATTAAACTAATAATATTCGATTACAGTAAATTTTCTAATCATATAAAATTTATAATATATATGAAATTTTCAACCTACTTGTATAAATTTTTATGGATGAATTAAAAAAATTAGATATTTTTGAATCTTGCTTGATAGATCTTAAAATTTTTGAAGATCACAGAGGGGTATATAATAAGATTGTTTCTGAAGAAATTTTAAATTATTTTAATTTTCAAATTTCAGAAATAAATTTTATAAATTCAAAAAAAAATACACTTAGAGGGCTGCATCTTCAAGACAGTGAAAATAAATGTTGCAAAATGTATTTTTGTATTGATGGATATACAACTAGCCTTCAATTAGATACTAGAAAAAGTTCTCCGAGTTATGGACAATATTTAAATATTCAATTAAATTCCAAGGTACCTCAGCTTTTATATGTACCTCATGGGGTAGCAACCGGCTTTTATTTCCATCAAAATGCAAAAATAGTTTATTGGCAATCTGAATCTTACAGACCAAAAAGTGAGAAAATTTATAATCCTTCATATTTTGTTGATTTATTAAAATTAAAAAATCCAATAATGTCAGAAAAAGATAAGAATTCGAAAATTTTCTAAAGATTTATGACGATTTTTTTCTAAAAATTATAAATTTTTCTTTTATGAAATAAAACTCCATAAATAAAATTTGTTTGAGGATAAATGAACTTTTTAAAACTACTGGTAAAAAAATACTTGTAAAGTAATAAAGTTAGTACCGCCTGATCCTGCCTGTGGTTTATTCTGCTTGAGCCTTTAGGAGATATGCAGTCTTGAATTTGTGAAAACTTATTCCATAATTCAGAAATATTTTTTGCTTTTTTTGAATTGTAATCAAAACCAATAAGCCCACTAGCGTAATTGTTGCTGTTTAAATATTTCTCATTTATTCCAATATATTCAATCGTCTTTGGGTGTGTCCAGTCTTGAATCGTATTACTACTTGTTGGAACAACTATTCCAGAAGCCGTTAAGGCTATCTTTAGAAATATTATTTTTTTAGTTATCAAATTACCCGCATCTAACCAAACTACTTTTGATTTATACAGCTGCATCACTTGATTTACAATAATTGGTTTCCAAGCATAATTTCCTAATTTATCATCAAAATACTCTCCTATAAATTTTGGATATTTGTTAAATTGAAATTTTATTATATTTAAATTTTCAAAATTATCTTTAAGATACTTTATTTGGTTTTTATCAAGACCTATATCGTAAACTATTAATTGATTACTTAAATATTTGTAATAACTTTTTAATAAACTTTCTAGCTGATTAAAGTAATTTTTTTCTGCTGCTGTAACAAAAATTATATTGTTATCGAAAGGTTTTTTATGAATAAACAAATTATAAATTAAATATATAAAAATTATAAATAAATCAAATGAAAAACGTATTACTCGTCTAATAAATGCTATTAAAATTATTACCCATGTTTTTAACTTAATCATCTAAAATTTCAATATTTGCTTGATTTAAAAAGTAGCAATGAGTTGAATAAATATAAAATTAATTTCCAACCGTCTCTAAATCTTGAAATATTAGTTTTCCCATATTTACGACTTCTATAGTGGACTGGATATTCAAGTATTTTTGCTCCAGAGTATGCGCTAGAAAATATTAAATCAAAGTCGCAAAATGGATCTGCAATGATAAGCTTCTTCTGCCATATATTTAAAGATTCTATTCTTGATTTTTTAAATATTTTTGTACCACATAGAGTGTCTGAAAGATTTATTCCAATTAACTTTGAAATCAAATATTGAAAACTTCTATTTCCTAGTTTATTTATATGTCTCATTGCACTGTCTTCCATCGGGTACATGAGTCTTGTACCATTTACAAAATCACAATTTGTATTTTCTAATACTTCGAAAAAATTTGTTAATTCTTCAGGGTCAACACTGATATCTGCATCTAGAATTGCTATCGCATCATACTTAGATTGTTTTATTGCCTCCCAGACAGCATTAGCCTTGCCGTTCTTTGTTTGTTCAAAAACTAAAATTTCTAAGTTCTTATTCTCATCTTTAATAGTTTTTGCAACTTCAAGAGTATTGTCTTTTGAAGGGCCGCAAGCAATAATTATTTCGTATTTATTAGAAAATATAGGAATTCTCTCAACTAATTCTCTTAGATTTCCTGATTCATTTTTTGCAGGAACAATAATTGACTTTGTATAATCCTTTACAATTTCATTTTTAAGTTGATATAGAAAATAAGTTTTAATACCTAAATTAAAATATCCTAAAAATATTTCTAAAATAACATTCAGTAACCCTCCAAAACCAAACAAACTAAATGGAAAAATTTGTCTATTGTAACTTTTAAGTTGTTCAAAGTTTAAAGAGTAGAAAATATTTGAAATTTTGCTTGGTTTTATATAAGAATTGATTTGTGATTTTCTTTTAATCCCAATACTTTCCAAAGTTTTAAATAATATATTCCACTTCGGATTTATAGAAGTTAACAATATTTTTCCTTCTTCCTCAAGAAAATTTTTAAAAAGTTTAACAAATTGGTATATATCAGATGAAACTTCAAATATATCAGTAACAACAATAAAGTCGTACTTTTTGTTATCTTGATTTAGCACCTGAGCTTCTAAATTTTCAGTTGAGTCAATATAAAGAGTATCATAATCACCTTGACTGTTTTTATTCTCACTTAAATCAGAAGTTATATGAAGTACAGAGTGATATGGCTGAATATATTTACTAATTTCACTAAAGTGATTTTTATAAAATTGTTCTCTTGATAATTTAAGCATAAAATTTATGAATCATTTATATTATACACGGAAGAGAAGTGTTATAAGGGGGAATAATCTGCTTTGAGAAGCTAAGTTTTTTTAGTTAACTGGTTTAGAAACTCATAAAGTAATTCCAATTTATAATTTTCAAATATAGTATTTTTTGCATTTTTTGATATTTTTTTAATTTTAGAATCATCATTAAATATTTCATTAATTTTTAATGCCCAAGTCTTATGTTCAAAATCATTAATGAAAATTATATTTTCATTATCTGAAAATATATCTTTTTGCCAAAAACCCTGGGTTTTGGTGATCATTACAGGTATTCCTAAAGACATAGATTGAAGTGCTACACTTTGACCAGATGGTTGAAAGCTTTCTTTTAATGGGATAATAGAAAGCTTTGATTTTAAGTAAAGATCTTTTAAATCTGAGTCGGAAATATCTTCATTCCCCCAAAAACCACTGTATATTTTAACATTAGGTAAGTCTATTCTTTTAAATATTTCATTAGAAGATACAACTATAAAATTATATTGTTTTAAATTTTCTGCAAGTTTTAGTAGTAATTCAAAATCTCTATTTCCGTCATTCCCAACAAATATTATATTTTTATTTTTTGTTATATCTTTATTACTTTTGTCAGTCCAAAATTCTGTATCTATATAGAAAGGTAAAAACTTAAATTTTTCAGAATATCTTTTGTGGGTATTTCTTGCTTTTTCGAGTTCTGCATTGCCTAGAAAAAAAATATGATTTGTATTCAAAACTAACAATCTAATAAAAAATAAATGTACAAACTTTAATTTTTTAAATTTCATCTTTTTACTGTAAAGGCCCATTACAAACATAGAAACTTTAATGCGTTTAAAAAACCTTCCAATAGTAATTAAAAAAAGCGATGAAAATCCCACTCCCTCATTGACTAAAAACAAATGATCTGTTTTTTTAATTTTTTTTAAATTCTCTAAATTTGTTAATTTAGATGAGTAGAAAGGTAAGCTAAAAAATTTATTCATAGCTTTATCAAAAATTGTCAGTAGTGGATAAATTAATGATTTATTTTCACTAAATTCTATGACTTCAATATTGTTAGTTTTATTGTCAAAATTATGCAGGCCATAATAAAACTCTTTTGCATAACTTTCTTTGTTGTTATAATTTTTTTTTCGATTTTTACTAAATATATATGTAATATTTTTCATCTAATATAATTTATTTTAATTAACTTACGATAACTGTCTCTAAACAAAAAATAAATTTATTATTTTTAGAGTTTTTTTATTTAATTTATTTAATCTTGTAGAAATGATGGTTTTTAAAAATACATACAATATTAATAAAATCAAAGATAATAAATTCTTAGCTTATACACACTTAGGTTTGGGTGACCATATTGTTTGCAATGGTTTACTAAATCACTTCTCAGAATCTTTTAGTGAAATATACCTACCTGTTAAATCTAGAGACTTAAATAATCTCAATTATTTGTACAAAGATAATGATAGAATAAAAGTTTTTAAAATTGAGCATGAAACTGAAGTTAAAGATATCAACAATTTTGCTGAGATAAATAATTTAACTATTTTAAAAGTAGGTTTTAAAAAAAGAAAACCGCCATTTAACATATCTTTTTATGAACAGTTTGATTTACCATATAATTACTCATTCAATAAATTTAAAATTATAAGAAATGAAAAAAAAGAAGCAAGTTTATACAAACATTTAAAAGAAACATACAAAGTCAAAGGCCCTTATCAAGTTGTGCACAATCAAAGTTCCTATGGAAAAGTTGATCTTCGAATTAATAATAATTTACCAAAAATATATATAGAAAAAGAGACTGATTTGTATAAAAATATCTTTTTGTATTTGAAAATAATTGAAAATGCAGAAGAAATTCATTGTTTAGATAGTAGCTTCTTACATCTAGTTGAAAGAGTAAAAACAAATGCTAATCTTTTTTTTCATAATATAAAAAAAGATGGACAAAAAGGAGCAGAGGTTCATTTGGTTAAAAATTGGCGAATTGTAAATTACTTCAATTAGACTTATGTCATTATTAGTATCAATAAAGTACTGAAAAAAATTATCAAGGAATTTATCTATGAAAGTTAATATACCGGTTTCTCTAGGTGAGTTGCTTGATAAAATATCAATTCTAGAAATAAAAAATAAAAAGATACTGAACGAGTCTAAATTAAAAAATATTAAGAAAGAATTAGTTGGGTTGAGAAATGTTTTAGAAGAATTGAATATTAATTTACTTGAAATAGATGACTTATACAAAGATCTTTTCAAAATAAATTTAACATTATGGGAAATTGAAGATTCAATTAGAGTACTTGAAAAAAACGAAGATTTTGGCAAACAATTTATTGACTTAGCAAGATCAGTTTATAAAACAAATGATAAAAGATTTGAAATTAAAAATGAAATAAATAAACTTTTTAACTCTGAATATGTTGAAGAAAAATCTTACGAAGGTTACTAGTGTTGATTTAATTGAAAGTAGCTGTTTTTTTTACTTGGGATTATTCACTTAAAACATGGCATGAATCTGGAACTATAACTAGAGAATTAAAATTTTTTAAAAATATAGCAAAATACAAAGATGCATCTTTTTCGTTCTTCACTTATGGAGACAGTGAGGACATTAAATTAGCTAGTGAACATAATTTGTACGAAGTACACCCTGTTTACAGCGCTACTAAATATTCTAAAAACAGACTATTTAGAACTTTTTTATCGTTTTTTATACCTTTTAAGATTAAAAACAAAATTAAGAATGTCGATATATTGTTTCAAAATCAATTATTAGGTTGCTGGATACCGATCTTAATTAAAAAATTATACAAAAAACCACTAATTATTAGAACCGGTTATGACATGTTAGATTTTGCAAAAAAAGACAATAAATCATTTTTGATTATATTTTTGTACAAAATCTTAACAAACTTTGCTGTTAAAAATTGTGATTACTTTACAGTCACAAGTAGGAACGATTTAAATAGATTTAAAACTAACTATCCAAAATACAAACAAAAATTTTTATTAAGACCAAACTGGGTTAGGTTAGCCCCATTAAACGACTTTAATAACCGACATTCTAATAAATTGCTAGCTGTTGGAAGGCTTGTTAATCAAAAAAATTTTAGTTTTTTAATTTCAGAATTTAAAAATTCTAAAAACAATTTAGAAATAGACATTGTTGGTAGCGGACCTGATAAAGAAAATTTACTTGCTCAAGCAAAAAAACATAACGTAAATATAAATTTTTTAGGTAATTTAAATAACAACGAACTACTCAATCTTTACCAAGATTATAAATTTTTTATTTCAACATCGTTATTTGAAGGGAATCCTAAATCTTTATTAGAAGCTATGGGGTCTGGTTGTGTAGTTTTTGGTTCAAACATAAACAACCACAGTGAAATAATTACAGATAATGTTAACGGTTTTCTTTTTGAAATTAAAAATAATTATTTATTTAAAAAATTTGAGTTAACTTCAAAAAATGATAAAGTTTTATCAAAAATTAGTAAAAACTCTTATAAGTTTATTAGTGACGTTTTTTCTTTAGATAAATCTATAGATTTGTTTTATAGTGACTTTGACAAAACTCTTTCTAAGTAGTGTTCTAATACGAATAATTTCCAAATTCTTTGGCCATTGATTCTAGATTTATTAATACTCAGTAAATTTATAACTTTATTATTTAAGCCATTAACTACATGACCGTTTAAAATTTTATCAGTTATATAGTCTAAATTACTAAAAACCCATCCTTCAACATCAAATATGAAACCTTGTTTTTTTCTAAATATAAATTCTTCACTAAAGTCACTTGATAGATATTTTTTCAAAATTTCTTTAGAATTCCTAGGATTAAGATATGTAGTATCATTTGACATTATAAATTCTATCAATTTATGATCTACAAATGGAGATCTTACTTCCAGAGAATTTGCCATCGATGTCCTGTCAATTTTAAACATCATCATTTCTGGTAAGAAAAATTTATAATCTGCAATGAGTAATTTCTTGTAAAAATTAATATCTTTGTAATCTAATCCCTCTGCAAAGGTATTACTTGATGAACTTACATTTAATAAATTTGTTAACTTTTTATCCTCTAAGAAAGACCTGTATTTGGTTTCCAGATCGCCTGAGTTTGAAAGAAGCTTATTTCCTGTTCCTAAAATCGCAGGATACAAATTATATGCTTTTGAAATTAAATTTCTAAAGGAACCGGGTTTTTGTAAACTTCTCATTGTTCTTTCATAACCACCTAGCAATTCATCTCCTCCATCGCCAGATATTGCAACTTTATAATATTGTGATATCTCTTTACTTAAAATATATGCAGGAACTACAGAGGGGTCACTATAAGGTTCGTCGAGAGAGTTTAATGCTTGATTAATTTCATCAATTGAAATATCCGCCGAAAGTGTAGTAGATTTATGCTCTAGATTATATTTTTTTACAACCTCTTTAATATAAATACTTTCATCATATTTATTTTCTTTAATATAAATTGAAAAAGAGTTAACTTTTTTCTCATTATCAACCAAGTTTTTAACTATTGAAGTTGAATCAATTCCTCCAGATAAAAAATTAGCCACAGGAACGTCAGCAGATGTTCTTAAGTTAACTGATTCTGAAAAAATATCAAAAAATTCTTCACTACTAAAAGGTTTGTTTTCTAAAAAATTTTCTACATTCCAATATTTTGATTTAGTTGCAGTAAAATTATTTTTTTGTAAATTAACCTTTAGTATTTCTGATGGCATCAGTTTATAAATATTTTTAAACAATGTGAAAGGTGAAGTGATTATTCCATAATCTAGATAGCTATATAATTGATTTTCATCAATTTTATATTTTTTTTTAATTTTTAATAATGATAATAAGCTTGAGCCAAAATAAATATTTTCATTATCAAGAAAATAATACAAAGGCTTTTGCCCTAACCTATCTCTTATAAGAGAGAGTTCAGATTTTCTTTCATCAAAAAATGCAATTGCAAATTGACCTCTGAGTTTATCTACAAAGTCAATTCCATAATAAGACAAACCAACCAAGAGTGTTTCCGTATCTGAATGTGATGTGTAAAATTTTAGACCTAATTTTTGTAAATCGTATCTTAATTCTGCATGATTATATATTTCACCGTTAAACATAACCATGGTATTAAATTCTTTTGAATACATTGGCTGATTGGCTTCTGCTGATAGGTCAAGAATTGAGAGCCTATTAAACCAAAAATTTAGATGATAACTATCATATTTTTTTTCAATAAAACATTTTGCATCTGGACCTCTACATTCGATACACTTATTAGCTTCGTCAATTAAAGAATTATCAATGGGTTGAGTTGAAACAGATCCTGTGAATCCACACATTCTTTAATTATATTCACAGGAAAAAATATTATTGTTGTTAAATTAACATTATGAAAGAAAATATTAATTTTCTGTATTGTTTTGACACAAATTACAATACCCAAGCATTTACTTCAATGATTTCTTTGCTTAACAATACATCAAGAAAAATAAATATTTATGTAATTCATAATGAAGATGATTTTAAATCTAAAGTCCCCAACCAAATTTTTGAGCATAGAAATTTAATCTTTTTTGAATCTTACAAATTTAAAGACTATAAATATGACTTTCCAAATATAAAAAATGTCCATATAAGTGTCGCAACTTATTTTCGACTTTTTATAAAGAATTACTTACCAAAAAAAGAAAAATTTTTCGTTTTTTTAGATCCAGATGTTATTTGCATTCAAGATCCGATAGATGAGATAGAAAATACTATTGAAAAAATGAATGATACGGATATGACCGTATCAGCAAATACCGAGCATGATTTAGGTGTTGACAGAATAAATGTGAGTGGGAAATACTTTAATGCTGGTGTAATGGTAATTGATTTTGAAAAATGGCAACGTAATAATTATCACGAAAAATTAATTAAAAAATTAAAAGACTTAAAAAACAATATAGTTCAATGGGACCAAGATGTACTCAACTCAATGCTGAATGGTAGATATTTAGAACTTAAAGAGATAATGAACTTTAAAGCTGCTACAAAAGTAGATAAAACCTTTAAAAGTAAAGTTTTATTTATACATTATATGGGTAGCCACAAACCCTGGTTAACTAGTGGTATTTTTCAAAAAGATTCAAATTTTTACCATAATAACTTTAGGATAATTGCTGGAAAAAACTTTCATATAGAACATAAATGGAGAGTGAGATCTATGTTTGATTTTTTAATAGCTATTTTAACCTTAAGAATTTTAAGAATAAATAAAACTTTTGTATTTATTTTAGAGTTTGTAGCATCTTTTATAAATAATAAAAATTAAAACATTTATAATACAAATATTGATTATTTACTAGAGGAGTATTCTTGAAAATCTTAGTATTAGGCAGCCGAGGTATGGTTGGGTCATCTGTTTCAAGAGTACTTAAAAGTAATAAAGATATAAATTTATTTGAATCATCAAGAGATGATACAAATCTATTTTCATTAACCGAAACAAAAAAATTACTTAATGACTTTAAACCAAATATTATCATTAATTCAGCTGCTAAAGTTGGTGGTATTCTTGCTAATGATCTTCAAAGAACAGACTTTATATTAAATAATCTTAAAATAAATATAAATATTATTGAAAGCCTTATAAAGTTTCCTGAAATAAAGTTAATTAATTTAGGTAGTAGTTGTATATATCCTCTTGGAGCTGAAGTGCCAATCACAGAATCAAGCTTACTAACTGGAAAGCTCGAGCCAACTAACTCTGCATACGCAATGGCAAAGTTAGCTGCGATAGAAATGGGTGATGCAATTTCAAAACAATATGGTCATGAAGTTATAGATTTAATGCCCACAAATCTTTATGGTCCAAATGATAATTTTTCAGAAAATGAAAGTCATGTAATACCAGGGTTAATATCAAGAATGCATCGAGCCAAAATAGAAAATAAAGAAATATTTAAAGTTTGGGGTACTGGTACGCCATTAAGAGAATTTTTATTTATAGATGATTTAGCTAAGGCAATTGAATTTATAATTGTAGATAATGTTAAACCAGGCCTATATAACGTAGGTAGTAATGAAGAAATTACCATAAAAGCATTAGTTGAAAACATTAAAAATGTAGTCGAGTTTTCAGGTGAAATTGTTTATGATAATACGAAACCTGATGGAAATCCAAGAAAACTACTTGACTCATCTAAATTTAACAGCCTCGGATGGAAACCTTCAATTGATTTACAGCAAGGCTTGAAAACAACATATGAGTGGTTTTTAAATAATAAAACTTAGGTTGAATATTCCCAAGTAGGCTTCATTAAATTATTGTCAATAAGAACTTTCTCTCTATTTGCTAAATCCAAATCGCTATCAACCATTTTTTTAATTAAATCATTAAAGCTAGTCTTAGGTTCCCAACCTAGTAAATTTTTTGCCTTTGAAGCATCCCCCAGTAAATGATGAACTTCATTGGGTCTAGAATATTTTTCTGATGTCAAAACATAATCTTCCCAGTTGAGTCCAACATGACTAAATGCTTTTTGAGCAAATTCTTTAACAGAATGTGTTTCACCAGTAGCCAAAACCCAGTCATCTGGAGTTTCATTTTGCATCATTGCAAACATTCCCTCTGTATAGTCACCAGCAAAACCCCAATCTCTTGATGCATCAAGATTTCCTAATGTAAGATTAGTTTGCAAGTTATTAGATATCCTGCCAACTGCTCTTGTAATTTTTCGTGTTACAAAAGTTTCCCCCCTGTGAGGAGACTCGTGATTAAAGAGGATCCCATTTACCGCAAAAATACCATACGACTCTCTGTACACTTTAGTTATATTATGAGCAAAAACTTTTCCTGCTGCATATGGACTTTTTGGTTCAAACAAAGATTCTTCATTTAATACAACTTTTTCAGAACCTCCAAACATTTCCGATGAAGAGGCCTGGTAAAACTTAATATCTTTTTCAATATTCCTTATTGACTCTAATATTGTAATTGGTCCAACCGTAGAGGTGTAGGTAGAATAAATGGGATTTTTGAAGGAAACTGCAACATGAGACTGAGCGGCTAAGTTATAAATTTCATCAGGCATTACTTTACTAATTAAATTAGTAAGTGATGACGAATCTATCAGATCTGAATAATAAAGCTGGAGTCTTCCTTCTTCTTCATACTGAGAAATTAATGGATCAATTCTATTTGTATTAATATTTGAAGTTCTTCTAATCAAGCCATGGACTTCATAACCTTTTTCTAATAATTGATTTGATAAATAGTAACCATCTTGACCAGTTATACCAGTAATTAGTGCTTTCATAATTTTTACCTATTTTTGAATTTTACACCTGAAAAAAAACTACTGACAAAAAAGTAAAATACTATAGCAAAGTATGGATTTTCCATTGATCCGTCAAACATAGAAATAAAGAATAGAGGAAGAAAGAATATTAGAAATTCATTATTCGTAAAGTTTAATTTTGTAATTTTTAGCAAATTGTAGAAAAAATATAAAACTAATAACAAACCAAAAATGCCACCCCTAATGAAAATATTTAAAAAATAATTGTGAGAATTTTCATTTAACCCATCTAAACCGGAGTATATAAAATTATTAAAAACAAGAGGGTTCGTGTGAAATCCCTGCCCAAATATAATTTCATTATTTTGCTTCGCAAACATAAAAATATCCTGCCAAAGTTGTAAGCGCCAATTTAAGTTTCCATCTGCTGAAAAAAGCCTATCTTCGTAAAAATAAAAGAGTGGAGCTTCTTCATCATAAGTATTTGAAACTATATATTTATGTTTGAAAACTTGAGCAACAGCCTCCTGAGTTTCCTGGACTTCGAAAGTGTTGTCAACTAGAAAATGTGCGGTTGTTAAAAATAAAATTATTGATACAAAGCTTAAAATAAGTGACTTTTTAATATTTTCAATAAAATAATTCTTTTTTCTGTAAACCATAAAAAGGATATATATTAATAAAGCAAATGCAGCAGACCTACTCTTAAAGAAAATTAAAGGTATATATATAGATGAAGTGAGTACAAATAAATCAACCAAAAAACCCCTGTCTTCATATTTATTTGCGAAAAATGTAACAACAATAAAAAAAATGGCTATCTCAGCACCTTTTAAAAATTGTGTTTTATCAGAAAATTCATTAAAGAATCGAGTTAAAAAATCTGGATAGTACATAACATTGAACACAAATTGTAAAACAAGACCCACGTAACCTATATAAAAAAAGTTTTTAGTAATTTCTATATTTTTAAATACAATATACCCGAAAAATATAAACGAAGCATACCAAATAAAAACACTTGACCTGTAAAGGTATAAATCTAGAAAGTTCACTTTATTAATTAAATTAAAAATAAAAAAGTAAACAATTAGGATATAGTAACTATATACAAATTTAGAACTGAGCCCGTCTATAAAATATTTATTTTTGTAAATCAATAATAATACTAGGGCTAAAGCAAGCCCAGTTAATAATTCAGCTAATCTAAATCCAAATAAATATAATCCCATTAATGAACGGCCATTTATTAAGACAACCCAAATGAGGAAAAATAATAAATTTAATATAAAAGAGTTATATTTATTAATAAGATTGTGCAACATTCTTGATATTATACTTTGTTCTTCCTAGTATCTTTTTTACAAAATAATATTTATAATATAAGATTCTAAAAATTTTATTTTGCTGATGTCTAATAAATATACTGGGTTTTGATCTTAATTTTCTACTTTTAATTATTTCAAGCTTCTGATTACAACTATGCTCAAAAATTTTATCTAAATCTTTTGCTGCGTTTAAAAAATCATAAGGATATTCATTCAATTTTAAAACTAAATCATCATAATTTTCTTTAATTGAATCTAAAGATTTGCCAAAACTTTCTATTTCATAACTTACACCAAAATCATGACAATATTCAGCAGTAGCACCACTATCTTTAAATAGGATGGGTAATCCACAAAGCGCTCCTTCCATATGATGATTTCCAGATGGTTCATTCTCTGAAGCTGTAATATAAATATCATGTTTTTTTAACTCATTAGATAGGCTTTCACCTGTCAAAGGATTCAAAACATTTATATTATTAAATCGAATATTTTTAGGCATATTTCCAATAAATGTAAACTCAAACAAATCTTTATAATTCTCGTATTCTAAGAATTCATCTATTTGTTTGTATTCTAAGTATCCTTTCATTAAATTATCACTCCAATGGTGAGTAACGAGTTTTAATTTTGATTTTTTATCCCAGTATTTTTTATCTTTGTTATTGAATATTTTTTTATTCGGTCCGCCCTTAACTACATATGATTTTTTTTTGCTTAAATCATAGTCACTAAAAATATTTTTAAGCCAATCACTAACAAATATATTTATATCTACAACTTGATTAAATTTATTCAACTTAACGTTTATTCCCTTTGTGCCTTTTCTTTCATCACACTCGTTAAATCTTTGTAGCACGATTGCTTTATTGTTACTAAATTTTAAATAAGACTCAATATCAAAACTATTAAAACTCGAAGTTTCTGAACTCATAAGCGGGTTTGTCATTAAAATAATATCTATATCATTATCATTTAAATGATTTATGACTTTATGACCTTGTTGATCAAGATAATTAATTAAGTTTTTTAAAAACTCATTTCCTCCACCAAAGGGGCCATCAATAATTTCTGTTCCAATACTTATTTTCACAAATTACCTTTTTTTATTTCTTTAAAGTAAAACTGTTGTTCTTCTTTATTAAGTGATGAAATATTATTTTTCATGTTTAATATATATAGTTTCTTTTTTAAAATTTTTAATTTATAATTTTTTTTCAGCAATTTTAAAAATAACTTATAATCTTGTGCATACTTTATATTTTCATCATACAAACCTACATCAAGAATTGCTTTTTTCCTTACCATCAAAGTTCCGTGGATAAAAGGATTCTTATACTTCATTACTAAGCTAATAGGTAAATAGTGTGAAAATCTTGGTATTGAGCGTTCTGAATTTTTTATATAAGCTCTTGTAGTGCACGCATCTAAATGATATTTAGATAAAGCTTTATATTGAACTTCAATCCTATTTGGTAGGCTAATGTCATCGCTATCATGTCTTGCTAATATATCTCCATTTGATTTATTAATTAAGATATTTAATGATTTAGTTAAACCCTTATTTTCTTTGTTTCTGTATATTTTAATTCTACTATCTTTTATCTCATTTAATATATCGTAAGTTTTATCATCTGAGCAATCATCAATAACTAATAATTCAATATTTTTATAACTTTGAGAAAGAATACTCTCAATTGAGTTCTTAATATTTTTATCATCGTTGTAAACAGAAAGTAAAACCGAAATTAGAGGATTAATATTTTTTTTATTCATTTGACATCAAAATAGATATAAAATTACGGTTTAATTTTTCTAAACTCATATTTTCTAAGACATAATTACGTATTTTTTTACTTTCTTCTTTTAGTAGCGTTTTATTTTGTAAAAGTATAATTTTTTGTACTAAGTCATAGTAATCAAACTGTTTGAATGAAAACTTATAATCATCAGGAAAATACTCATCCAAGCCACCAAATGACGGGTAAACCGATGGTATTCCAAAAGATGATGCTTCAGAAATTAATCTTGGTTGACCTTCAAACATTTTTGTCGCAGTTATCACAGCCCTAGAATTTTTAATAACTTCTATAGTTTTTTTGTTTTCTAGAAAGCCTAGAAACTCAATATTTTTTGATGAATATTTTTCTATAATCTTTTTGTCAAGCTCACCAGATCCTATAATTAATAATTTAAGGCTAACTTTTGACTGCTTCCATGCTTCTAGCAACTCTTCTATACCTTTTTGTTCTACCAAAGAGCCAGCGTATACAGCATATTCACTTTCAGGTGAATAAATAAAATTATCCGGTATTTCAAATGGATTATAGTTAATAAAGATTCTACTCTCTTGAATATTCTCTTTTACAAGATATTCTTTATAAAATTTATTAAGAGCGATTATTTTTAGATTGTGTTCGCGTAAAATATTTATATATTTTTTTCCATATAAAATTACAACTAAAGATTTTGCGTATGAATTCTTAAAATACTTATTAAAAAAACTCAGGCTTTTTTTTGTATTGCCGCATCTATAGCAAAAATCTTTACTCTTAAAATGAGATGCTGCACTAAAGCTATTCGTACATGCAAATCTAAAATTATGAATTTTTAAAACAACGTCAATATTTTCTTTTTTTAAGATATTAAATATACCTAAGCCTGCTTTAAACCAAGTATTGTGAATATATACTACATCAGGCTTAAAAGAATTTAATTTTAATTTTAACTCTTTATTACTTGTAAAATTTGAGAGCGTAAAAAACGCAATAATGTCTAAAAGATTAAGCTTTTTTGAATTATCATAAATTAAATAATCGACTTCATAAAACTTCTTTAAAAAATTTATTTCTTCTACAAAATTTGAATCTTCACCACCATATTTTTGATATTTAGTATTGATTACTAAAACTTTTTTCATTTTATTTTTTCAATTTTCGTAATTTTTACCGCCTCCATGATTAGCATCATAGTAAAAAAGAGGTTGATTTACGTATATTAAGTTACTCAATTGGATAAGTCCAAGCCAGCAGTCGTGGTCTGAAGTATGTTTGAAATAAGGTGATCTATACAAACCTCTAAACCCACCTAGTTGCTCTATCAAGTTTTTTTCTACTATGACACTAGATAAAACAACAGAGTTGTGATACTTTAGAAAACTATAATCCCATATTTGCGGGAATGAGCTGAATTTAAAATATTTTGTATACCTATACTTTTTTTTAATTTTCTTAAAATGATGTTCTGCATTATAAACCGAATATATTTTATTTTTTTCGTATTCTCCGTAACCAAAATAACCATCAGTACAAGAAAAACCAATATTGTTATTATTCATTTCAGAAAGTTGAAGTTCTAGCTTGTTAGGTAACCAAAGATCGTCATCATCAAGAAATGCTATTAAATCTCCTTTAGCTTCAGATATTCCGTAATTTCTAACCGCTGGCCTAGAGCCTCCCCAATCAGGCGTATCTTTTCTATCAATATGAATAACTTTTGAAAAACTTTTTAATTCACTTGAGTAATATCCATCTTCTGTAGATCCATCATTTACAACTATTATTTCATAATTTTCATGTGTCTGATTATGAATACTATTAATTGCATTTAAAAGGTAGTTATACCTGTTGAAAGAGGGAATAATTACACTTACTTTTTTTGAATTCATGTTGTAATCCAATTTTATATCAAAACAATTGTTTTTAGTTGTAACTTTTTAATTTTACTATTTTGTTTAAGTCTAAATGAGGTATATTGAACTTAGAAGAGTATTTATGCTGGAAAACTTTCAAAATCATGAATTTTTAAACGGACAAAATTTTTCAAACATTGCTGATGTAATATATGCAATAAATGTTCCAAACGATGAATTAGCAAATTATAGTTTCGATAATTACAAAATTATTTTTGAAAATGACAACTTTACTGGTCTAAAGTTAAAAAATTTAAAAATTAAAAATGGTGATATAGTTTTTTGTAACTCTAGCTATTTAAATTTATTTTTTAAATATTTAGAACGTTTAAAAAATATTAAATCTATATCTCTGATAACTTCCCAATCTGATTTTGCAGTTACAAAAGATGTGTATTTAAATAAGCCTGCGAGTATAAAAAAATGGTATTCGGTCAATGTATCTCATAGCGATAATAATCTCATACCAATACCACTTGGATTGGCTAATAATTACTCCCCGAAAAATATAAGAATAAATGATTTAATGAATATTAAATTCGACAAAGTCACTAAAGAAAATAAATTATATGTCAACTTAAGGAAAAGTACGAATTTTGAAGAAAGAGAAAATATTGAGAATTTATTCAAAAATAAAGATTGGGCTGTAATCAAAGATCCAAACTTATCAATAGATGAGTATATAAGAGATTTAAATAAGTTTAAGTTTATATTATGTCCATGGGGTAATGGTTTTGATACACATAGAATTTGGGAGGCACTATATTGTGGTTCAATCCCTGTTACAAAAACACACATTGGTTTATCATTTCCTAATTTACCTATTGTTTCATTTGAAAATTTTAATAATTTATCAATTGAAAAATTAATAACAGAATCTAATAAAGTAGCTTTAAATTTAGAAACGCTAAATATAAATTATTGGGATAAACTAATAAAATCAGATATTAATTTAAATGACGAGTCTCCGGAAATAATCAAAGAAATAAAATATATAGAGTTCATATTTTGGAAACGTATTAGATTTTTTAGTTTTATAAGTAGTAAATTAAAATTAATTAAATATTACAAAAGAAAAATTGTAAAGAGATTAAAGAATTTTTTTTAATAATCTTTTACCCCTTGAAAGCTCAATCTTATAGTGATTTGTATAGTTCTTAAAGCTATCTATATCATGTGTTGAATTAATAATTGTTAAAGTGCTGTCTAATAATAAATTAAAGATCAAGTCCTTTGTCTCTTCATCTAAATTAGATGTTGATTCATCTAAAAATAAAACTTCTGCATCTGAAAGGAGTACTCTCATAAAGGCGATTTTCTGCATTTGGCCTGAAGATAAGCTTTTATTATCTACATTTGTATCAAGCTTAACTTCAACCTTATCTTCAAATAGTTTAAATTTATTTATCATTTCTGTGATTTCTTTATCACTTTTAGAATTATTATTTCCATACGTCAGATTATCTCTTAAAGACATCGAAAAAATTAGTGGGTTGGGGCCAACAAATCCAAGTTTTTCCGATCTAGCCAAAATTTTTCCTTCATTTGGGTAAAAAACACCTGCTAAAAGACCCAACAATGTACTTTTACCAGTTCCATTAGTTCCTGTGATAATTGTGTGAGAGCCTTTTTCAATATTTAGATTTAATCCCGAAAATATTTTTATATCACTATTTAAATAGTTGAAATCAACATCTGTTAATTCAAATAATAATTTGTTAGATGGGTCATTAGTAATTACATAATTTTCCCTCAATGATGAGATTTTGTACTTTTCTAATTTATAGAATGCCTCAAGATGTACTTGTGAATTGACTATATGGGTTGCAGCATTAGACATATTAGCTAATGATTGAAACATTCTGAGAGTAACACCCATAAATGGTAAAGTAATCTGAAAAATGTCATTAAAAAAAAGTGCAATAATTGAGATCAAAAATACAGTAGTAAAAGGTGCCAGATAGGAGTTTAAAACATTTAATTTGTGCTTAGTCATGTGATCGTCAAACAATCGCCTCGTTATTTTTACATATCTATTTGTTTCATCAATTTCTTTTCTTAATAATTTGATTAAAAAAACATTATCTAAAACTCTTTGAACATCACTGCTGGACTCTTGACCAGCTTCAAATATTAAATGTTCATACTCCTTTGATTTTTTAATCAAAAAATAGATTGGATATATTAAAAAAAGGATACCGATAAAAAAAGCAGTTATAGTTCTAGGCTCTGTGATAAAAAGATAAATAGTAAATGCAATAGCCTGTAAAAAGAAATTAAGAAAGTTAGCAATACTTGTATAAAAGAAAGAGATATGTGGAGCCAAAGTGTTTACATAATAATATGTGTCAGCCGTAGAAAAATTACGATTCTCAAATACTTGAGACAATATGTAGTTCTTTAAATTCATTTGAACTGATTGTTCAAGCTTCTTTATTACAACACTTTGAATATATTGAATGTAATACCTGAATGCAATAATTACAGGAAGCAATATTTTTATTTCAAACAAAAAATTAAAATAATTTAGTTCTTCTGGTAAAACAGTGATGTCTGAAAAAATAGTAGTGAAAAATAAGATAATCCCAATATCAGAAAAAGCAATTAATTGTGTTAAAAAAACAGAAAAAAGAATAGTAATTTTCTTATTTTGTGTTTTTGTTATTTTTGAGACATATAAAATATCTGAAACAATCTCTTTTAGATTATTAACCATGTAATAAAAATAATATATATAATTTTTTAATTAATCTAATTTTCTTTACTTTAATTCAAATAAATATACATTAAAATATATATATTGGTAGATTCATTTAAATGTTGAAAATAAAAGTAAGTATCGGATGGAATATGCCTTTTCAGTCGGATATACAAAGTGAAAAACTATCAATTTATAATTTTACAAATACAAAAGACAATATTTACAATAATAAAAAATTTTATATTAATGATGAAATTGAGGAGCCTGATTATTGGTTTATCATAGAAAACACTGATTCAAGAAAGGTAGAAAAAGTAAAAATAGCCAAAAAAAATATAATTTTTCTTGGCTCCGAGACAAGATACGAGCCAAGTTATTTTTTATTGGAATCTAAAAAAGAATTTCTTAATCAATTTGATAGTATTTATTCTCCAAACTATTTGAATCTAGATAATTCAATCAACGAACCTGCCTTTTTAAATTGGAAACTTAGGGGCGACCCATTCGAAAATAACTTTGAAGAATCTGATATAAAGTTTTACGAAAAATATAAACCAACAAAAAATAAATTGTTAAGTGTTTACTGCACAGGAAAACAAATAAATGAAATTCACAAAGTAAGGCTAGACTTTGTAAAGAAATTAAAAAGTGTATTTGGAGATGACCTTCATTGGTATGGTTATGAAAATAAAACAAAAGATAAAATCGAAGGAATAGGTGACTACAAATACCACTTAGTACTTGAGAATCAATTAGGACACAATTCTATGACCGAAAAGCTTTTTGATTCTTATCTGGGAAATTCATATCCAATTTATGCTGGTGCTACAAATACTGATGAATATTTTCCAAGTAATAGTTTTACAAAAATTAATTTAAATGATTTCAATGGTTCTATTAATACTATTAAAGAATGTATTTCAAGTAATTATTACGAAGAAAATTACGGTGATTTAATTTCGGCCAAAAAAGTAGTCTTAGATAAATTTAATCTAATCAAAAGAATAGATAATATAATTGAAGAAAAGTTAGTTCAATCAAATACCAGCGAATTAAAATCCCAGACTTTAATTTATCCTAAATTTCATTATGAAGGAAGAAGTAAATTATCAAGGTTTTTATTTACATTGAATCAAAGAATCAAAATACTCACGAATTATTTAGAGAAATTTTATAGCTAGCTATTAATTTAGTTATGTAGAATTTAGTTATGGAATTAAATTTTGTTTATTGCTTTGATGATAATTTTAACCTTCAAGCATTAACTTCTATTAGATCATTGCTTGATAAAGTAACAAAAAAAGTAAATATTTTTATAATCCATAAAAATATTGAATCATTTAAGAAAATATCAAAAATTATTGAAAAACATGATAACTTATTAAATCTATCTATTTATCAATTTGATTCAAGCAAAGTGAACTTACCGCCAATTAAGTCTCACGTATCTGAAGCTACATACTATAGATTATTTATATCGCAATATTTACCCCAAGATATAAAATTTTTGGTTTATCTCGATGCTGACATCATATGTATTAATGATCCAACTTCTAAATTAATCAATACATTCTCAGAAATTAAAGCAGAAAAGAAAGTAATAGCGGCGAAAATAGAATCCATAAGAGATCAAAACAGTATTTTTTTTGAAAGATTAAATCTAAAAAATAATGAACAATTTAATGCGGGAGTTTTAATAATTGATTTTTCTGAATGGACAAATCAAAATATTGAATCTCAATTATTAAAAATATTAAATAATAGATTCAACGAAATATTTGATTATGACCAAGAAATATTAAATATTTATTTTGATGGTAATTTTACTAATTTAGATGAGAACTTGAATTATCAAGCAATAGGTGGGCAAGATGAAAAATTGTATAGTCATATAGACAAAACTGTTTACTTCCTACATTACCTTGGGAAAAATAAACCTTGGTCAGTAGAAAATTTTATTTTTTCAACTTCTAAATTTTATCAAGGAGAATTTAATAAATTAGGTTTTGATAGGCCACATTTAATTTTTTCAAAGAACATATCAACTATCAAAAAATTTTTCAAAATAATTTTTAGTTCAGAATTTAAAAATTATGAGAAACCTTTTGTATTCCTAAGATATTCATTTATTTCTTTTTTCAAAAAATTTAATATAGATTAAAGCAATTTACCAGGGCTTCATAAACTAATTAAAAAGCTTGATATTAATTTATTCTCATTTTCCTTTTTATAATTTTTTTAATCTTTTTTTTATTAGATGCACTTTTTCTCCAGTAATAATTCGAGCTATGAAGTGTAGATATATTTGATGATATTGATTCTTTCGATATATTTTCATATACGAGATTGTTTAATCTATTGACAATATTGAAATCATTTAAAACTTTCTCTTTTGACTCAAGAAGGTGTTTGAAGTTTTTTTCATATAAATTATGTTCAATTACATTTTCGATTAATTTTATAGAATTGCTTATATCGTTTATATCAATAGAGATAACTGAGTCTTTATCAAAAAATTGATTTATATTTGGTGCACCGTAATAAATAGGGAATGATAGCCCAAGAAATGAATCATAAAGTTTTTCACTAACTAGATTGTTTCTTGAATCGTTTTCAATTGCTATGTGATATTTAGATTGAAAAATGATATCTGATTTTTTTTCAATAGTATTTATTCCATTTCCATACCAATATAATTTATCACCAAAGTGCTTTTTTAAAATCTTTACAAACTCAAGTCTTAGAGAGTGGTTTTCCGTATTAGACTTATTAGAACATATAACACTTAAATCGATTGACTTTTCAAAATTTTTTAGCTTAGAGAAGTAATCATAATTCAAATTTGAATCTTCAAAAATTTCATCGCCATGATTTGCATGAATCATCCATGGTAAAAAAGGTGGAGTGCTTACATAATTTTTATTCCGATTAGCATAACAACCGAAACCCTTACTAAATTGCTGTAAAAACATTGCCATATGGTTTTCAAAAAAATAATCTTTCCTGAATGAGGTTTCATTATTTAAATAAAATATGTTATTTTCTGGCACATTACATGTTTCCGTTTCATTTTTTAAATCTTCAAATACTAACCAAATATCTGCTTTAGATATTTCGCTATTGATATGGTAAGTGATTTCGGGATTTTCAAATTTGCTATAAAAGTTTTTAAATGTTAAATTTTTTCCATTGCTGGCCATTGAAATTTTTACATCAATCATTTAATTTAATTCTAACTATCAATAACAATACATATATGAGTTTAATATTTGAAATTCACTTTAAATTCCATAATTTTAATTTAATAAATTTGAACATAACATTTCTTAATAGTTGTTAATCCTTATCCATGATTTTTCAAAATTAAGATTATTACTTGAATTTTTCATCCATGGATTGGCAATTATAGTTATAGATTTTTTTGAACTTGAAAATATTGCAGGAATTAATGGCAAGGTACTGTTTCCTACAATAAAATTTTGAAAATTAAACATTTTTGTAACATCAAGTAACAGTTCCTCAATATTATCTTTAGGTCCGTGTATGACTTCTGCTTCCCTAAAGATGTTTTGCTCACTAACCCATTTGAAATCATCAGTAAATACTTCAAATGAAAATTTATCTATTTTGCTTTTACAAAAATTAATAGCTTCTTCATAAAATTTAATATCTAAATTTTCACCGATATCAACATAATCACCCCTCCTAACATGAACTAAAGTAGTTCCATCCTTAATATCTGTTGATAAATTATTTTTGACTACTTCTTCTTTTTTTAAACATTCGACAAGGTATTTTTTTTGATTTTCAACAAGTTCTATATTTTGCCAGTAACCATCAAAATGGTTAAGGTACCTTCCTTTGTTACTAAAAAATGATTCAAAATTGTACTCTTTTCTAAAAATTTTATTTATTAATTTATTAAGAGAATTTTTGAAAATTTTTTTTTGAGAGGTAAGGTATAAGAACTTTAAAAGAATAGCTGTAAATTGATTAGTTTGTTTAAATCCAAAATTTTTGCAATTTAAAGGAAATCTTTGTGTATCTGATTTATATATTATTTTATTGATATTTACAGTAACTTTATATCCATTGTTTTTTAAATAATTCGCAAAGGCGTATTGGAATATTTGATTTCCAAAACCACCCTTAATTTCTACAACTGCTTTCATTTGATAATTTATATAATAGAATTTTTATTTAAAGAAATTAGGATTTTTGTTAAATTTGTTACGTTGCAAATAAAATTAAAATTAGCATATATATAAGTTATTAAGTTGAAAGTATTAGATATAACTAAGATTGATTAAGAAATGAAAATAGACACTGTTATATTATCAAGCAATGATAATCCAGATTATATACAATTTTGGCCGATTGTGTCAGAAGCATGGACTCTGATGGGTATAGAGCCTATATTAATTTATACCGGAGAACAAAAGTTAAAACTTAAAGGAAATGTAATTAGTTTTTACAGTAAAAACATGAATTCTTCATTTGTTTCTCAAAACATAAGAATTTTGTACCCCAGTTTGCTTGATGGCAAAACTTGTATAGTTTCAGATATAGACAATTTGCCACTATCTAAAAATTATTTTATTAATTCAGTAGTAGATTTTGATAGTAATTCTTTTATAATTTATAGGCCTGACGCATGTCCACCAAATATGATTTCTATGATGTGGAATGCTGCAAACAGCAATACATGGAAAGAAATATTTAGTATAGATTCTGAAAAAAATATAGAAAAAATTTTAAAAAAATGGTACACGAAAAAATATACTGTTGAAGGAGCAGCTTGGTATACGGATCAAATTAAATTAAGAAAGTATGTTAACAAATTTGCTAAAAAGAATAAATCAAGAATCGTAGAACTAAATGACGATGAACTAGGATTTTATAGGTTCAATAGAAACAGGTTGGAAAAACATTTAAATATGATTAATGAAAGTCCTAACCTTAAATTTACAGATTTTCATATGCCAAGACCTTTTAACGAATATGATGAATTAATTAATAAAGTCTTTGAATATCATAAAAAATATATTATTGGGTGATGTAAAAAGAAGATAGTTAGTAAAAAATTTTATCTAATTAGAATAGTTAAGTAATGATTAATTTTATTAAATCTATCTTAACCGATAAGTTTAAAGACAAATTGAAGAGGGCTGTTAATTTATTTAACAATAAAATTCATCCAATAAAACTTTATAAAAACTTAATACTTGCTTTCAATCAAAATTCGCTTGAAATATTGATTTATCCTAAAATTTCTTCATATGAAAAATTAAATGAATTTTATTGGATATTAACTTACTATCTTTACCCAATAAAAGACAAGATAAAAAATATTTATATATTCAGCGAATTGAAATTGGATAGATTAAATTTAAATGTAAATTTATCAAATGAGATAAAAGAATTTAATGAATTAAAAAATAAGTTTCATACTATTGATGAGAATTCAATAAACACTAAATCATATAACGTAATTCTTATAAACGATCAAATAGAAGAAAATTCCAATTCTTATAAATATGACAAAAAATATATGATTGATTTTAAAGAAAATAAAGAAGCATCAGAAACATTGATTAATATTTCACAAGATTTTACTGATAAAAAAGAAGTGGATGAAATTTTAAAAAATAGTGTATCTAGATTAAAAAATATTAAGAAAGAAATAACCAAAAATAAAGTTCTTCTATGTGGTTCAGGACCTACAATTGAAAATTTTGATATAAATTATGAAAATTACGATGTAATGATTTGTAATAGCATTGTTAAAAACAGGGGTTTTTTAAATATAGCTAAGCCAAAATACTTAATGTTTGGTGATCCAATATTTCATCCTGGACCATCTAAGTATTCTGAAACATTTAGGGAAGATGTCCGATATTTAATAGAAGAGCACAATACTCAAATTTTCACATTATCAAGAGACTATGCAATTTATAAAAATGTATTTGAAAAAAAATACTTAAATAACTTCTCATTTGTACCAATGAAAAAAATTAACAATTACAACACTAATCTATTGGAAAACTTTTATATTAAAGGAACTGGTAATATTTTAACCTTACTTATGCTACCGATTGCATTTAGTTTATATAACGAAATAATGCTTGCAGGGTTTGATGGGAGAAAAAAAGAAGAAAATTCTTACTACTGGAAACATAGTAACAAAAATCAATACGATGACTTATTAGAAGAAATAAAATTTATTCACTCTGGTTATTTCAAGAAAAATAATTTTTTTTATGATCAGTATTACGAAAATCATATTGAAACTGTAAATAAATGGATTGATTTATCAAAAATCAATGATAAAAGAATAAAAAGCCTTACTCCAAGTAATATATTTTAAATTTAATCTCTTAAGTAATCTGTGCCTCTTGGCAATTTCTTTTTATTATATTTTTTTAAATTAGATTGAAAAATTTTTAAATCTTTTTTCCTATACTTTCTGTTTTTTTCTGAATTTTTTACAAATACTTTAATGTCTCTTAAGCTTTTATGCTTATAACCAAATAAATATGCTCTATTGGATAAATCGTTGTCAGCATACCAAAAATCAAACCTTGTATTGTGCATGCCAATTTTTTTAAATATTTGTTTGTCAAAAATACCATAATTCATAGTTACTAGTCCATCAGCAACTTCATCAGTTTCATCAAACAGGCACCAACCGTTTTTGTCATCATTTCCTTCTATCCATTCGGAATTTTCTATTAGATTTATATCGTCTCCCAATTTCCAATTGAAAATATAAAAATCATATTTCTTTTTATTGACAATATTCAATACCTCTGACCAACTATTAATTAAAATTGCATCATCATCCCAAATACAAATATACTCACTAGAAGCATTTCTTATTCCTAAATTCATAAAGTGAGGGTATGATGAACGTTTTCCATAATTCAAAAAAACTAAGTTTTTATAATTTAAAGAATCAATATATTCTATCGTTCCATCTGTACTTCCCCCATCTACTAGAACTAGTTCCAAAAATTCATATTTAGCTATAGTGTTTTCAATTAATCGTTGTATATTTTCTTTACGGTTTAAAGTTCCTGTGATAATACTTATATTTTTTTTCATAAATTAAATTTTTAAAAACTATTGAGAGTGGAGGAAATATAATTAACTTCATTATCTGTTAACTTTGTTGAAGATGGAAGCCATAAATATTTTTCAAATGTTTGTAATGAAGAAGCAACATCACCATTTACATATTCTTTCAAATACTTTTGCTTGTTTAGTGGTGGGTAAAGCATTCTAGTTTCAATATTTTTTGAAGAAAGAAAACTAATTAATTCCTCTATATTTATTTTATTTAATTTAATAGTAAAAAACCATGGAAGTTCATGTTCAGCAAACTCCACTAAATCAAATTTTTCTGAATTTATTAATTCTTTGTAAAGATTTTGTATTTTGAATTTTTGATGAATAAAATTTTCAAGTTTAGAAAATTGTGAAATTCCAATAGTTGCTTGTAAATCAGTAAATTTAAAATTTAACCCAAATCCATCATGAAAATCAGACTTATCTTTTGTTCTGTTAAAAGACTTAATCTGAACGAGAAAGTTGTAAAAATCTTTATTATTAGTAAGAATCATTCCCCCCTGTCCAGTAGTTATAATCTTATGAGGAGTGAATGAAATAACGCTTAAATCTCCTAAAGATCCACAAGGGGTGGAGGAGTCATATTTAGACCCGAGAGCATGAGCCGAATCTTCAATTAATAATATTTGGTTTTCTTGACAATAGTGTTTAATTTCAAATGCATTGCCTGACTTACCATTTAAAGGCACATACATGAGGGCGCTAATTTTATCAACTTTCATTAAGCTATCTAAACTCAGACACATTTCCTCATCTGTGTCAATAATGACTGGAATATGCCCAGCCCATAAAATAGCATTTATAGTGGCTACCATAGTAAGATTGGGTACCCCAATATAAGAACCTTTTTTTAAGTTTAGTGAAAGAACTGCTAAATAAAGCGCTACTGTACCGCTGGGAACTGCAATAGCATGTTTCATTCCAACATAATTAGCTATTTTTTGTTCAAAATCTCTAGTAACTTTATTTTCAGTTGCCCAACCACCTGAGTTCAAGTAGTCTACAATGTATTCTGATTCCAAACTATCAAAATTTGGTTCAACTTGGTTTATCAATTATATCTATCCTTTTTCGATCAACTTCTGGTCCGAAATAAGGTCCATTTTTTATCTCTAAAACAATAGAGTCTTTGTTCATAATGTATTCATGGACGCCATAAATTTGAACAATTAACTCACCTTCATTAATATCAACTTCCTCTACAAATTTTCCTTCCTTAGTGTATAGTCGACATTTAACACTTCCTTTATGTACCAACACGACTTCTTGGGTTAAATTTGAAGGCTTATCATGTTCCAAATGATAATGTGGTACTGTTGAAAAATGTTTTTTATAATTCCATGTTCCAAGTTGTATAAAGTCAGAATCATCAGATAAGAATTCTAACCCTTCTTTTACCTCGTTTAAAGAACAAACAAAAGCATACAATTTACCCTCAGAAGATATTTCTTTTAATTTCATCGTAAGTTGTATTATAACTTCAGATTATGCAATTAGCACTCAGTCTAATTTGTCTACTTGCTCTAATACGTCTTTCCAGGAAGAAAACTCTATAGACTTATCGTCTATATAAGCAACTGCTCTTGGTTTTTCAGCAGTAACCTTAGATATAAATTGATCTAAATCATTACTTTCTAGCCATTCCCAAATTAACTGCTTACCAGACTTGCCATCAACAAAGCCTCTATCATGTCTTGCTTTAGCAGTATGAACTATAATCGTATATTTACTAGAAATTTTTTCTAAAGCTTCTCTAGCACCTTTGACCGGTTCATCGTAAATAGTTCCATCAAAATAACCTTTACTATTTTTGTGAATTACCCCATCAAAATCAATTGCAATATTTACCTGCTCATCTGGATAAGAATACTTTCTTTCTTTTGATGCACCTGACTGACGGTTGAGTTGCTCTAGGTCTTTAGGTTTGTTTTTGAATATAGGTGGAGTTGCTTTTCCTGATCCTTGTGTAAGTTGATATGTTAGAAGTAATGATAGGACTTCTGCCGTATGATAAAACTCTACGCCTTGCACTACTTCACTTAAATTAGGTATCTTTACTTTGAATGGATAAGAAGTAATAACTCCAATCTGCATACCTTTTAAATTGCCATGCTCGAGGGCTCTAATTATATCCCCTGAAGTTCCTGATGATGAAATGCCCAAGACAAGTGATTTGTCTAACTGTTCTTCAGTATAAGAGACTGTCCTTTGTTGAAGCCATTGAACCATCCAATCATCAAAACTTGTGTCGTTGATTAAAGAAGTAGCGACTATAGCACTGCCAGGTGCTTGAGCATTTTTAGTGCCATTAGAAAGTCTTGAAATATCTGCCGATGCATGATCAGCAACTGCTAAATTGCCTCCATGTCCTAAGATGAAAATATCACTGCAGTAGTTAAATTTAGACTGTAACTCTTCCCATTCAGGAGTATCAGTAACTTTGTTAAATACATCACCTATGTTTTCAAAATTTAATTTTTCCATATGTAAATTTTAGCTGTTTATTTAAAATAGATGTAATGGGATAAAGTTAGAATAATTTTTCAACTAATCCTTCTTTATAAATAATTTCAGCTAATTCAAACTCTTCTAAAGTATTAATATCTATGGACTCAATAGAATTTAAATTTATAAATCCTGGATTGTCTCCCACAAGAGCTTTGTTCTTAAGCATGATTTCTCTATTAATTAATGAAACGCCATAATTTAACATTTCGATATCAGGCAGATCTTGACTATTAGGAACATCTCCTAAATCATAATTTAAGGGTTTATTATCTAGCCACAAATGTCCTTTTATTAAATGTGTTGATGTTAAGCTATCAAATTCTCCTGACTTAAAATGTTCTATAATTTCATCATGCCTTGCAGAGCTAATAAATGGTGAGCATGCCGGAGCTAAAAAAATAACATCTCCTTCAGTCATTTCTGCGATATGTCCATGGAATTCCGAATTGCTGGCCTTACTACTAGCAAAATAATCTTCTCTTTTATGAGTAGAAACATTAAATTTTCTACCAATTTCCAACATTTCTTCACTGTCACTATTGACAACAATCTCATCTATCTGTTTACATCTAGTCAAAACATTCAATTTGAGTTCTAATAAATTTGTATCATGAAATTTTCTAATATTCTTTTCAGGAACTCTTTGTGAACCAGCTCTAACAGCTAACACAGCAACTATTTTTTGTTGAGAATTAAATTTGACCACCATTAACGTCTATTACTGCTCCATTTATATAATTTGATAATTCTGAACAAAGAAATATTACTGGGCCTACCTGATCTTCAACTGTAGCTAATCTTCTAAGTGGAATTTCTGAACTAAGTTTTTCTTGCTGATCACTTGTCATTGAATTTTGTAACATATTAGTAAGAGTTTGTGATGGGCATACACAATTCACATTTATATTTTTTGGGCCAAGTTCATATGCAAGTTGTCTTGTAAAGCCTATAATCCCTGCTTTGGAAGTCGTATAATGAACACCACTAACTAAACTCCTATTTCTACCTGCTATGGAAGAAAAATTTACTATTCTTGATCCACTTTCCATCTTTTCAATACAGTGCTTTGTAATATAGAAAATAGAATTTAAGTTTGTATTAATAACTTCTTGCCATTCGTTTAAGTCAATTTCTTGAATTTTTTTTGTATAGTTTATACTTGCAACATTAATTAGGAAATCTACTTTATCTACTTTGAGTAAAAATTCATCTACCTGATCAGTGTTATTAATATCAACACCTTCTTTTCTTGAAATAGATAAAACTTTTGAACCTAAATTTTCAAATTCTTCTTTTATTTTCAGTCCTATACCAGCGGAACCACCCACTACGATAGTGTTTTTATTGGTAAAATCAATCTTCATATATATGATCTACATCTGGTTTTGTAATAGCTAATCTAGCTGCAGGTTTATCACCAATCACTGTTATTTGATGCCATGTTTTTTCTTTTACAACAACTATATCTCCAACAGATACTTCCTGCTCTTCACCATCTATGGACCATCTATATTGTCCTTCTAAAATTACCCAGCATTCATCTGCATCGGGATGGTAATGCATTCTGTTTCCTTCTCCAGGATTTTGTTTAATTATTACTCCAGCAAATCTGTTGTTATAAATAACTCTCATGGCCCAAGAATCATCAAAACCGGTTTCTTTTTCAAGGTAGTTTATATTTGATTTTTTTAAATTTTCGTATTTATGACCTGGTTCTAAAATAGCATCTTTAATTCCGTCATCTTTTAGAACCTGTTTTACATTGTCATCTGATTTCATATAACAATTATAATTTTCGTTAAACTTATTTACATATTATTAAATAATTATTTAAAATTTATTTATTTAATTCTACAACAACAAAAGATTCTTTCTCTCCCCTGATGCTTGGAAAACTAACCTGTTCCGTAGAAAAGTTAAAACCTTTTAGTATGTTCTGGATACTTGATTCATCTAAAGCTAAAACCTCTTTGTAAACTTCCTGATTTTTGTAATCAATACTTTTTACAGTAAAAATTGCTTTTCCAGTCGGTTGAAGAACTGAGTATATTTTGTTAACTGTATTTTTATTGAAAGGATACTGCTGCCCAAAGACTCCTACACAGAAAAATATATCAATTTTGCTTTTAATAGAATTTAGAGAACCTTTAATTGTTTCAAAGTTAATTTCAAGCTTATCTGCAACCTCAGAGGCTATTTTTAAATTATATTTTGATATATCTACTAAATATATTTTTTTATATAATTTTTGTAATTCAAGATACCTTCCAGTCCCACATCCAAAGTCAAGTAAAGTTAAATTCTTATTTGAGGGTAAAAATTTTTCAAAATACGATTTATGAAATTCATATATTTCTAAATTATCATCTATAGCTAGTTGTTTTGCGGTTTCAATGCCATAAATTTTTTTTGCTCTAATAGTTGATAAAAATTTTGACTTAGTTTTAGAAATAATAATATAAAGTAAATTGCTCGGTTTAAAAATTTTTTTTAGCTTGTAATAAGTAAATCCAATAAGTTTTTTAATATATTTCATCAAGATTATTTATATTGTTCAATTAATTGTTTTGTAATAATAATTTTTTTGTCTGCTATCTTCCAGTAATAATATGTAAAAAATTCATCAATTTCAGAGGGGAGTTCTTTATATAACTTTTTTTCTAAATAAAAATAAAGATTCATTACTCCTTGTTCGTTAGTTTTTGTAATTGGATACTTTTTTACAAGATTAATAATTTCATTTTTTGTATTTTTATTAATTATATTTGTATCGAAATACATTACACCAGTCTGGAAATAATCATGTACCTCTAATTTATACTTTTGTTCTAGATTTTGAAACAATGGATGGGTTTGGTCAAACTGTGTTTTTAAGTCTCTGTCGTAATCTGGAAAAGTATCAGCCCTAGCCATGAAATGATTTTTTGGTGAGATATCAAGAATTTTATTGATATCATGATGAATATTCATATTTATATCAAGATAAAGAACATGATTCCAATTTTTAATATACTCATCAAACAAATGCAGTTTATGCCACTGAAACTTTTTAGTTTTATTCCTATTTGGATCGTCAAATGTCTCTAAATTATTTAACTCAAATTCTGTTATTTTATCAAATTTGACTTTTTTAAATCTTAAAACTTTTATATTATGTTTTTTTTTAATTGATTTAATTAAAAAAGTTGGTGTAAATAGTGATGTAATTACTAATATCTCTCCATCGTATTTTCCATTTACCCTTAATTGATGATATAAATTATTAAAATTTCTATTCAAAAATTTAAAATCACTTACGACCGCAATAACTTTTTTTAGATCCTCAACACTCATAATTCAATTTTAACTTAATAATTAATTCTAAATTTTATAAATTAACAATTGTCCTAAATGATTTGGAACAACAAAATAACGTTTATCAGATTTAAGTTCATTTCCAAATTTAGTAACACCATCTGTAAACCAACCACCAAAATCATCTAAGATTACTAAAGCACCGTCGATTGCATTTTCAGTGATAAATTCTAAGCTTTCTTTTGCAGATACGTAAGTATCAACATCAATATGTGCGAATGAAATAGGTTTATCGAGCTCAACATCATTCATAGAATATGGAAATATTCCTTCTATTGTCTTTATTTTCTCACCAACAATTTTTTCAATTTCATTAATATAACTAATATTTGTATCACTGTATTCTTGGCCCTTGAAGAAACTGTCTTTATCTGATGAATTTACTACCCCTGAAAAAGTATCACATGCATAATAATTAATGTTTTTATTCTTATTTGTTAGCACAACTAGCCCTGTTGCACCACCCTTCCAGCAACCTACTTCGATGAATGAAGTGTTGGGAGACAAATATCTTTGGGACATTTCATAAAGTGTATACAATCTAGATTTTGGATTCAAACTATGATTAGAAATCAAATCATAGTTTGAATTAAATTCTTCTTCCGAATTCCAAGGCAAATAAAAATATTCAAATATTTCTATTCCATAATCTTTTCTACTTTCTTTATACCTTAAATTTATTTGGAAAAGTTTAAATAAAAAAGAAGTTAAATAAGCTAACCTCTTTCTTGCTTTTTTAACTTTTTTTAAATTAAACATAAGTAGTCAATGGCAGAATCGAACTACCACTTCTTTATTTAAATTTAGAAGTAGACCACTTGACCTGATTTTTATTTTAACTTATTAATTAATATTTATCTTTAGAGATTACAAAAAACCAATGATAAAATTTTTTTTTAGCTAATTACTAAAAAAGTAAATTCCCCTTGGTTTATTTTTTTCAAATAGCTTTCTTACATCTTGAATGTTTGAAGCAACAAGCAAAGGAGGGCCAGTGAAGTATCCTGGTTTAGGAGGGAAAATTTCTACCCAATATTTAAATTCAGAATCATAATTTCGAATTCCAAGATACTCTTGCTTAAGCTTTCCATAGAAAAATTTATTTTTAGGTTTGTACTCTATCTCCGCAATTTCTTTACCCCACATATTGTTATGTGGAAAATAATCAGCATCATGGATACATACAATATTTGAAATTTCTTTAACAATATTTTTAACCTCTGTTCTGCTTTCAAGTGGGCTTGAGTCTATAAATGTTAGATCAATTTTCTCAATACTTTCTTTTTTCAAAATATCCTCAACTTCTAAATAAGACTTTCCTTCAATAAAGATAAATTCCGAATTTGAATTGCTGTATTTTGTAGAAATTTTTGTAAACCAATTTTGATGATTTTCAAAACTCAACAATCTGTAATTAGTGTTTTTTAATTCTTTTACAAATAGACCCGTAGAATGGTTACCTGAACCTGCTTCAACAATAATTGGTTTTTCTGCCTTTAATGAATCTAGTAAAAATTTTAAGTACCTCCTGTGTGAGCCCATTCCCCCGTCAGGCAAAAAGTAGAGTGGAAATCCCCTATATTTAAATAAGGATAGAATCTTTAAAATAGGTATAAGTATTAGTTTCTTCATTTATTTAATGTTAATAAAAATTTTAAAAATAGTATTTGTTAATTTACTTAAAAGCTTTTAGAAATTAACTTAAAGTGTAATTTTGTAAAATAAAAATTAATTATTTAGTTACTATAGAAATTGTTATTAATAAAAGTAAATTTAATCTAATCAATTTATTTAAAGAAGAAAAATCTTATAGGTTTTTTTGCTATTCGCTAGTATTTGTTATAGTTTTAAACTCTATTTTTAACCTTGTAATTGATAGCAGCAAAAATATTTTTAATGATATTAATTTTTTTGACTTATTAGCTGGATTTTTACTATTCATATCGCTTTATGCGATAGGTAGTTCAGTAAAATATCTCTTTAAGTTTGATTCTGTATCATTAGGAATAACATTTTATTTATTTAGCTTTTTTATTTTTGATTGTATTGTCTTATTCTTCTATCAAAATTTATCTTTCTTAGAAGTCTTACTCGGAGTGAACCTAATGTGGTTTTCATTTTTTATTTTTAAATTAAGAAATTTAAAAAATATTTTATCGATATTAATTCCTTTTATTTCTTTACGTTTGTACTTTAATGAATTCAAGTCAAAATTAACTATTAATAATAACATTCGAGGTGATGTTGAAGCTGTATTTTTTGAGCAGGCAAAAAATATTTATGAAGGTAGCTATTTTATTTCTATTAATAATTATGTTTTCGAAGGATATCCCCAATTCTTAAGCTACATTCAGTCAGTCTTTTTAGGTCTAAGTTCAAATATATCTACTTACAACTTTTTTAGCTTTACTTCCCATATAGTATTTTATTTGTCTTTATTATTTTTTATAGAATTAAACATATCCAATTTCCACAAATATATTTCTTTGGCATTGTTCTCATTGCTTTTGTTGAATAGCAACTTTCTACAATTTTTGTTTACTACGTCTTTAATGTCTGAGGGTTTAGTTAGTTTATTTACAGCAATTTCACTTATTAGTGTTATAAATAGTGCAGAGAGCTCTAGAATTCTTGATTACAAAATATTTTTGCTTTTTGGGGTCATGTATTTTTCAAAACAATTTAATAGTTCGCTAGTTTTAATAATGACAATTTTATTATTTTTCATTAAAGGAAGAAATAAAAAAATATTATTTGGGTTTTCTGGGTTTGCCCTTAAGGAATTATTATTTATCTTTGTTTTTACAGACGTAAGCAAGGACCACCATATTAGGCAATTGGATGTTGCGGATACAATTTTAGATTTAATTCTTTTTAGAGACTTGCAAATTCACAATATATTTTCGATATTACAAAATTTGTGGATGGATAAACCACTAACAATTTTATTTTTTATTTTTTATTTCTGTTACATTTATTCAAAATTATTTATTAAAAAATTTGAATTAAAGACTGACTTAATATTTCTTTTGATAAATCTAAATATAATTTTTGTATTCTTAATTTATATATCTGTGTGGCAAAACATGGAGCTCGAATCACCTATAAGGTATTTCTTGAATAACCTCCACCTAGTCATAATTTCTATATTTCTATCAATTGAGACAGCAAAAAGTTGAGTTAATCATTACTGATAACCAATTTTTTTAACAACAAATATAAAGTTGTCATTTGTCATCTTTACTATTGAGGACTCAAATTCTTTAGGTAATAGTTTATTAACTATTTTCCAAGTATCAATAGTCCAAATACCTATGTCTTCTATGACCAAATAGCCATCAAAAGACAAATTATTTAATGCAAAAATTAATGTATTCAAATTTGACAGTTGGTAATGTAGCCCATCATCAATAATTAAATCAAATTTTTCATTTACTTCTTGTGTTATATTGTCAAAACTAGAAAGATCAGTTTGATCTACGTAAAATGTTTTAATTCTGTCTTCTTCGAATAAGATATTTTGGTCTACATCTGCACCGTAGATAAGAGCTTTAGAAAAAGTATCTCTAAAAGCTTTTATTGAAGCGCCGGGCTTACCATTAATACCCATTGAACTGATAATCTTTGTATTGTTAGTTCCTAATCCAACTTCAAGTATTTTGTATTCAGTATTTAGTTGTGAAAAAATGCAAGAATAAATAAAATGATAATTGTTAGTTGCTTTGTCTGAACCCCTTTGAGAAAAATTTTTTTCGAATTTTTCCAAAATCTCTTTCGAATTTTCATTCAAATTATTTTTAAAAAACTCAGAATAGGTAATAATCTCATCTTGACTGTTAAAATCAGCGATTCTAGAAATTGCAGGAATAGTTTCATTTATATTTTTGATTACTAGTGGAATAAATGTTTTATAATCCTGATTTCCGTGGGGCTTGAAAGTACTAAAAGTTGTAAGGATATTAAGTTTTGTAAAACTTCTAGGACTGTCCCATGATGCATTATAAAAACTTTTTATTTTATTAATAATTTTTGTAATATAAACGATACTTAACTTTAAATTAATTCAGATTTTAAGGAAGTTTTATTAAATATATACTTCCATCATATGAAGTTGCGATTAATTCATCTTTGTTCTCATAATTCACCCTAATGCTTGTAATACTAAGAATTCCTGGGATTGGAAATATTTTTACTTCGCGGGTGATTAAATTTACAGAGAAAAGTTCTTGAGACAAATAATCAGCAAAATATATATCGAAATTGTAATCACTATTTATATCAGATAAAATATCTCCACCTATGATCGCCGCTCTGTAGATTTCAGTTTGACCATAACAATTTTCATTTTTTTCAGAATAACAAGGAAGGTGGTTGTAATAAAAAGCTGGCATGATTGAATTTTGTTCAACATAGGTAAGGCCATCTTCTTGTCCATTACTATCCCAAAAATAAAGTTCTGAATCTAATGAGTAGTTTTCTATACTGTCCAAATCTTCTGACCTCTTTGTTGCCTCAAAAACTGGCCATCCAAAAATAGGTGTTGTAGTTGTATATTTATATATATTTAATTCTTCATTTTGAGTAAAACCTGTATCTGCGACTATTAAGAAATCTTCAAATTCAAAAAATTGCCAAGGATTTCTCAATCCTGCCGCAATAATATTAGTTTTTGTAATTTCATTTGTACTTGATAAAGTTAAACTCTTTCGTTTTACAAATTCACCTTCACCAGAAATAGCAATAATTTTTCCATAGTACTCATTTGTATCAAGTGGTTTGTGATTAAGCCTAGATTCAAAATTAGCCTCTGTTCCATCTCCTATTGAAACTAAATATGCTGCATGGTATTCAGACCAAAAAATACCCCCTCCATAGTGAGAAGTAGCAAATATTGGCACTTTTAATAAAGTTACTGAATCTGTTTTATTTTGAATTTCATTTTCAAAATAAAACAATTCAAATACTAATTCATTGTTCTTATTTATATATGAAACAAGGAACTCATCTTCATTAGGGTGTAGAAAAAAACTGAGCAAACCCGACTCTAGGCTTTCTAAAAATACTTGACCCCTAATATCAAAAATAATTTCAGCTTCTTTTTTTTCAATATTTAAGTCATATACAATACCATCCTTCGAGATTGCAAATTGTCTATTTCTAGACTTTGTAAGGTTAAGAATTGGACTTTCAAATTGAAATATTTTTTCTATGAATGGTATTTCAAAACATGATACTTTGTGAGAACTCCCAAGAAAATCGTTACAATTTTCCAATTTATAAAAACTGTGTTTATAGGGTAATTCAAACTCTCTTGAAATTCCTACTGTAGAAGTTGTAGAAGTTG
>MDTB01101330.1_pt1 | contig 38235 bp, 34 predicted proteins | sample 811161 | NCBI WGS metagenome assembly MDTB01 (sample SAMN05326650, study PRJNA326480) | marine metagenome | isolation source: seawater | place: Mediterranean Sea | collected 2009 | reverse complement strand
TAGAAAATTACGGCCCAAACCGTGGAATACCTATTGTATCTTTTAGTGCTCCGGAACGGCTGCATATTCGGGATGGTTTGGATTGGGACGATTTAAAATGGCTAAGAGACCGTTGGAGTGGCCGCCTTATCATAAAAGGCGTTTTAAGTGTTGAAGATGTAAAGGTAGCAACCAAGGTTGGCCTCGATGGTGTGATTTTGTCAAATCACGGAGGTCGACAACTAGATACAGCAATCTCGCCCTTAGATGTGGTAGAGGCTTCAGCTCGTGAAAAAGGTAAAATGATGATTTTATTTGACAGCGGTATTAGGAGGGGAACCGATGTAGTTAAAGCATTGGCTTTAGGTGCTGATTTTGTCTTCGCCGGAAGGCCCTTTCTATTTGCTGTTGCTGCTGGAGGTTATTCTGGTGTCTCTCATGCTATTGATCTTTTAGCCTCCGAAATAGATCGAACTATAGCTTTGCTGGGTTGCAGTGATTTATATAATCTCAGGACGCGAATAGTTTAGAGATTGATTAAATCTTGATTGAATTATGTCAATGATCACTAAGAAGTGAGCTTTATGAATAAATTGAAGTCCCATGTTAAAGTTATTTTTCTCGGATTATGTTTTGGTCTAATTAGCTACAGCTTGATAAAATTCGGAATTTTTATTCACCAAAATCTTTTAATTTATTGAAGACTTTACTCTAAAATATTTATACGTGATTTATGAGATAATATTTTATGGACGCTTGGATTATACTTACAATTGCAGCCGCGTTTTTGCAAAATATCCGTAATGGTTTGCAGAAATCTCTAAGCACACTGTTGTCGGCCGAAGGAGCTGCTTATACTAGATTCGTATATGGTTTACCTTTGGCGATTATATACTGGGGTTTTCTAAAATATTTTATTAATGAAGAGGTTACGTGGAGCAACTTTTTTTGGTTGTATTCGTGTATCGGCGGTGTTGCGCAAATTTTGGCCATGATTTTTTTACTCCGTGCCTTTGCTATTAGAGGCTTCGCAATTGGGACTTCCTATGCAAAGACGGAAACCCTTCAAACTATATTATTTAGTATTATTATTCTAAACGAGACAATTACCCTCATGGCTTTCTTTGGAATAGTTATCAGCCTGGTTGGTGTTTTTTTTCTATCCGTTATCAGAACAAAGTTAGAAATACTTAATATACTCATTTCTTTAAAAGAAAAAACCGCAGTTTATGGACTAACTTCTGCGGCATTATTAGGTTTATCTGCTGTTTCTTATAGAGCGGCAGCAATATCAATGAATTCTAAAAGTTATTTGTTAGCTGGTGGTTCGACACTTATGGTTGCTCTTTTGCTGCAAACGGTTTTGATGACAATATATTTGTTAACAATGCAAAAAGGTCAAATAACAAAAGTTTGGGATAATAGAGCTAGAGCAATGTTAGTGGGTTTAGCAAGTATGCTAGGAAGCGTTGGTTGGTTTACAGCCATGACCTTGCAAAATGCAGCGTATGTTAGAGCTCTAGGCCAAGTAGAAATAATTTTTACTTTTTTAACATCGATAATTATTTTTAAAGAGCGGTTTTCAAAATTTGAAATATATGGAGTATTTTTAATTATTGGCGGCGTTATATTATTACTAATTGGATGATTACTAATTTTTTTTTGAGTGCAGATTTAGCTTTGATAGCAAATGATTGAGCTGTTGAATTTCCTCTTTGGTAAATATTTTTATAAGTTCGCGTTCAAAAGTTATACCAGCAGGTATTATTTGAATGTAAATTGATCGTCCTTTATTTGTGAAGGCAAGAATTGAATTCCGTCGGTCACGAGAGTCAACTCGACTTTTAATGTAGCCTTTATCAATCAGTATGGATACTGCTCGGCTTACTTGAACTTTGCCCATAGCCGTGTGTTCGACAATACTTGACGCAGTACAGTTAGATTCTCTTCCTACCGCTGCCAATACTCTCCACTGCGCAATCGTAATGCCGAATCGCTTAGCATAAGTTTTTGAAAATGCTTTACTAACTGATTCAGCGACAACAGCAAGTTGATAGGGTATAAAATTCTCTAGTTTAAAATGAGCATTCTCAATATAATTTTGATTCGACATAATAAAATAATAATTGAAATTAGTTACAAATGAAACTATTATATTGATAAAATAAGGAAAAAAAATGGAAAGCGCCGATTATATTAATTTGTCTTATCAGAGCGGGTTTGGTAACGAATTTGCTACAGAGTCTTTAGAAGGAGCTCTACCTAGGCGCGGTAACTCGCCTCAGAAAGCACCATTTGGCTTATATTCAGAATTGTTGAGCGGGACTGCTTTCACCGCTCCAAGAGATGATAACTTAAGATCATGGTTATATAGAATTAGACCATCGGTTGTCCAAAAACCGTTCAAGAAAATTGATAGCGGATTAGTCCGAAGCACCCCTTTTGATGAAGAAGTTGCAACGCCAAATCAATTGCGTTGGGATGCTCTTCCAATGCTTGATGCTCCAACAGATTTTGTAGATGGATTAGTTACGATGATGGGTGCAGGAGACTCAACTCTTGGTAAAGGCCTTGCCGTTCATATTTATGCCGCTAACACATCTATGAAAGAGCACTTCTTTTACAACGCGGATGGGGAAATGTTGTTTGTCCCTCAACAAGGGAATTTAATTCTTCATACTGAAATGGGCCTTATCAATATTGCACCTACAGAGATAGCAGTTATTCCTAAAGGTGTAAAATTCCGAGTAGAATTAGTGGATGAATCAGCTCGAGGTTATATTTGCGAAAATTATGGGGCTGCATTTCGTTTGCCAAATCTTGGTCCTATTGGCTCAAACGGATTGGCTAACGCCAGGGATTTTTTAACTCCTGTAGCGTCTTATGAAGATAGGGAAGGTGACTATACGCTTACCTGTAAACTGGGGGGTAATATGTGGTCATCAGTAATTAATCACTCACCTCTAGACGTAGTTGCCTGGCATGGTAACTATGCACCCTATAAATATGATCTTCTAAACTTTAATGTTATAGGATCCATCAGTTTCGATCATCCAGATCCTTCAATTTATACGGTTTTGACATCTCCCTCTAACTCTGATGGTATTGCAAATGTTGACTTTGTAATTTTTCCCCCTCGATGGATTGTTTCAGAGGATACTTATAGACCTCCTTGGTATCATAGAAATATTATGAGCGAATTTATGGGACTTATCCATGGGCAGTATGATGGCCGAAAAGAGGGCTTCGTTCCCGGCGGATCAAGTTTGCATAATAGCATGTCTCCCCATGGCAATGACGCGGAAGTTTATGAAGGAGCAATTAACGCTGAGCTTGTGCCTCATTACATAAAAGATACCATGGCATTTATGTTTGAAACATGCATGCTTTATACGCCTACAAAATTTGCTATGGAAACTAAATATAGGCAAAAAGATTATTCTGATTGTTGGCAAGGACTGAAAAAACATTTTATTCAACCAACATAGATTCGAAAAGTGAGGCTCAATGTCAAATTTGAATGAGACCCACGACAAAAATTTAAAGTCGTGGGTAGAAACAGCTAATATTAAAGGGTCAGAGTTTCCGATTCAAAATCTACCTTTTGGGATTTTTAAATCGATTGGTAGTAAAGATATTGGACAAGCTGGAATCCGGATTGGTGATCAAATCGTAGTTTTGGAGAAACTTCTACAATGTTCTGTTTTGCGTGGTAAAGCAGAAGTTGCAGCGCTTAAATCAAGAGGGGGATGCCTTAACCCGTTGATGGAATTAGGTCACGATTATTGGTCTGAATTGCGCAAACAAGTCTCTGACTTTTTAAAATATGGCAGCAAACCTTTTACGCATTCTGATGTTTTAATTCCAATCGCAGATGTTGAAATGTGCATGCCAGCACAAATCGGAGATTATACTGATTTTTACTCCTCGATTAATCATGCTACTAATGTAGGTAAACTCTTTCGACCCGACAATCCTCTTTTACCAAATTACAAGCATATACCTATTGCTTATCATGGAAGGTCATCATCCATTCGAGTAAGTGGTTATGCAACAAGGCGGCCAATTGGCCAAATAAAGAATGCTGATGCCACAGAACCAGTATTGAGTGTTTGTGATAAATTAGATTATGAAACCGAGTTGGGAGTATTTGTTGGTTCAGTAAATGACCTTGGAGAAATAATTACGCTTGACCAAGCTGAAGAACACATATTTGGGTGCTGTATACTCAATGATTGGTCAGCACGCGATATTCAGGCATGGGAATATCAGCCGCTCGGTCCATTCCTTGCGAAGAATTTTGCTACAACCATTTCTCCGTGGATAATTACAAAAGAGGCCCTTATTCCTTACCGTTGTAAAAGCTATAAACGTCCGTTGGCAGATCCAAAACCTCTGCCTTATCTGAACTCGCGCACACACGAAAGACTCGGCGGTTTAGATATAGATTTTGAAGTTTCTATTAGAACCGAAAAAATGAGAAAGGAAAATATACCAGCTATGGTTATAGGTCGGCCTCCATTTAAAGACATGTATTGGACGATTTCTCAAATGCTTACGCATCACACCATAAATGGTTGTAATTTGAGATCAGGAGACTTTTATGGCTCAGGAACTATCTCTGGTAGTGAGAAGAATCAGCTGGGCAGTCTGCTTGAAGTGACAGAAGGTGGCAAAACTGACATCGTTTTTCCTTCAGGCGAGAAGCGCAAATTTCTTAAAGATGGGGATGAGGTGATAATGAAGGCGTGGTGTGGTGGAGGTGATGATTTAATAAAGATTGGTTTTGGCGAGTGTCGGTCAATCATACTATCGGCTCTGGAGATTTAAGAAGAATGAAATTTTCTATAATTCTTTTTGGACTGTATTGCGTATTAACAATCACTTCATTTTTTTACCCATCGTTCCGTAAACGTTGCAAACAAAGAAATTTAATTGCACAGATAAAAATAGCTGATGACAGTCGAGGGCGATTTTTTATTTTTTCTAGCGGTAAAATAAAGTCGAAGGCGGGCATACATGACAATCCAGATATTTGTATGGCTTTCAAGGATGAAAATATTGCTGTTAGACTTTTGATGCCGCCCGTTAACTATCAACAACAAATTGATGCACAAAAAGAATTTAATCTTACTATGACTGGTAGGGATGAGGATGCTTTCTGGTTTGCGCAAACAATTATGTTAACGCAAACGATTAACTGGAAATTTGGTACCCACCAAACAGATGGAACAATAGTCTACACCAGTAACACGAATGGTGGGCCAATAAGGGTATATGTCAAGAACGATAAAATTATTAGAATTACGCCCATAGAATTTGATGAAAGTGACCCTAAAACATGGAATGTGAAAGCTAGAGGAAAAGAGTTCACGCCTCCCCGGCAAACCTCATTATCGCCTCATGGCCAAAACTGGAAGTCTATGGTTTACTCTCCTGACCGCATTTTGCATCCCATGAAAAGAGTGGATTTTGATCCTAAGGGTGATCGGAATATAAAAAACCGTGGAAAAAGTGGTTATGAAAAAATAAGCTGGGATGAGGCACTAGACATAGTTGCTGGCGAAATAAAACGAGTGAAGCGTCAATATGGACCAGGAGCCATGGCTTCTAGTCACGGCTCCCATCATACGTTTGGAAATATTGGCTATTACCTGAGCGCAAATTTTAGATTTATGAATTTAGTAGGGCATACAGAAATTCATCATAACCCCGATAGTTGGGAGGGTTGGTATTGGGGTGGTCTGCATCATTGGGGACACAGTTTAAGAGTCGGTATGTCTGAGAATTACGGTACTGTCGAAGATTTGTTAAAACATTGTGAGATGATTGTTTTTTGGTCAAGTAATCCAGAGGCAACAAGTGGCAATTATGGGTCGCATGAGGGCTCGATAAGAAGGAAATGGTTAAAAGAATTAGATATCGATTATGTGCACATAGACCCTTATTACAATGATACCGCTCAATTTCTTGGCGGGAAATGGTTATCTCCAAAGCCTCAAAGCGATCCTGCCCTGGCATTAGCTATTGCTTATGTTTGGATTACTGAAGAATTATATGATCAAGAATATGTATCGAAGCGCACTGAGGGTTTTGACGTTTGGAAATCTTATGTCCTAGGAGAAGATGATGGAATTCCTAAAACACCTGAATGGCAGGAAAAGGAGACAGGTGTTGGTTCCAAAGAAATAAGGGCATTAGCGCGCGCTTGGGGAAATAAAAAAGTCTATCTCTCGGCGGGTGGAGCGGGGAATGGGTATGGGGGTGCATGCAGAAATGCAACCGGGATACAGTGGTCCAGAATGATGATTTGCTTAATGGCGATGCAAGGAATAGGTAAGCCTGGAGTGAATCTAGGTAATATGCAGAGAGCGACACCGCTTGACCTTCATTTTTATTTTCCAGGTTACGCGGATGGAGGAATCTCTGGTGATTTAACAGGTACTGCATTAGCGGTCTCGCTTTATCAGCGGATGCCTCAACTTCCCACCATAAATACAACGAGCCAAAAGATTCCTCGCTTACATTTGCCCGAGGCAATTGCAGGTGAGCGTGTAGAAGGTTATGCATGGGATGGCAAAACAATAGAAGGCCAATTCAATAAAATTGCCTATCCTAAAACGGGCCAGGCCCCTGTAAAAATGCTTTATAAGTATGGATCATCATTATTTGGTACCATGAGCGAAACAAATCGCTATGTTAAAATGTATAATTCGGAAAACCTTGAATTTGTAGTTAATCAGTCTATCTGGATGGAAGGTGATGCACCCTACGCTGATATCATTCTTCCTGCATGTACCCATTTAGAACGGACGGATATAAGTGAGTGGGCCGGCATAGGTGGTTATACCCATCATGGTCAAAATCAACTCAATCACCGTGTAATTACATTCCAGCATAAATGTATTGAACCTCTTGGCGAGTCAAAGTCTGACTATCAGATTTTTCTCGAGATATCACAAAGGCTCGGTCTAGGTTTGTTGTTTTCTGAAGGTATGAGTGAACTTGATTGGGTAAAGCGACAGTTTGACGCGTCAGATCTTCCCCAACATATCACTTGGAAACAATTCATCAAAAAAGGTTATTTTGTGGTTCCTCCATTAAAAGAAGAACTGCGCCCTCCTGTTTCTTTTCGCTGGTTCGCAGAGGGCAGAAAGAAAGATGTTCCGGAGCCCCATCCCTTACCAGCTGATTATACTGAAGAATTTTTAAAAGGATTGCAGACTCAATCTGGAAAAATTGAATTTGACTGTAATAGTCTCAAACGTTTTGATCCGGATGATCCGGAGAGGCCAACCATTGCTAGGTATGCAGCAAGCTGGGAGGGCCCAAATAATAAAAAACTCTTTGATAAGTTTCCTCTTTTGATGATGACGCCACATTCAAGATATAGTTATCATAGTCAAGGTGACGGCAAGGATACTTTTCTAAATGATATCATTGACCAGCGTATTAAGGTTGATGGGAGATATTACTGGACACTTCGTATCAATGATAAGGACTCCATAGCTAGAGGCATTAAAAAATTTGATTTGGTCAAAGTCTACAATGATAGAGGCGCAGTCGTTTGTGCCGCATTTCCTACAAGTCGACTAGCCCGCGGAGTTATTCACGGATATGAGTCTTGTGCTATTTATGACCCGATGGGGGAGCCTGGCAACTCCGTAGATCGAGGAGGGTGTTTAAATCAACTAACTCCAAAACGCACGCAAATTAAGCAAGCCCACTCGATGGCGACGTCCTCTGCTTTGGTTGAGGTTGAGGTTTGGAGTGGCGACACTGAGTTGTCTGCTTCAGCATAGTATAGAGTGTTAGTATTATGAATGATAAAGAACTGGCCGAGAATTTTGATATCAAAAGAATAGGGCAAGATTTTCTTGATGATCCTTTTCCCACTTATAAAAGTCTTCGAAATTATGATCCCGTGCATCTGAATGAAGATGGCTCTTATTTTATAACGCGTTATGAAGATGTTGTTTTATCGTTCAAGCATCCAAGCATGAGTTCTGATAAGAAAGAGAATTTTAGACCCAAGTTTGGTGATGGGCCCCTTTATACACATCATACCTCGAGCTTGGTATTTAACGATCCTCCTGCTCATACACGTGTCAGAAAATTACTTTCTGAGGCTTTTACTCCGCGAAAACTCGCCGAATTAGAACCAGTAATTGAGCAGATTATTGATCGTTTATTGGATAGGTTAGCTGATTTGGGCTCATTTGATGTTGTATCGGATTATGCTTTGGCACTGCCTACAGAAATTATTGCCGACATGCTCGGGGTACCAGAAGAGCATCGCCATAAGCTTCATAATTATTCAAATTTAATCTTGGGGGCGTTAGATCCCGTGGTGCCGCCAGAGAAAATAAAGGAAGGTCATTCTGCCGTGGAGGAATTTGGATCATTACTTGAGGAACTGATAGCTAAACGTCGAGAAAAACCTGAGGCAGGGGAAATGGGCGAGGTGCTGGCTGCACTTATTTTTGGTAAAGTTGAGGGAGAAAGGCTATCATCTGTGGAACTCGTTCAGAACTGTATTTTTTTATTAAATGCTGGACATGAAACAACTGCAAATTTAGTGGGTAATGGTATTAGTATATTACTCGATTATCCGAATGAAATGAATAGGCTTAGAAATGATCCAAGTTTAATAAAAACAGCAGTTGAGGAGTTTCTGAGATTTCAGTCGCCACTTCAGATCGGCAATCGAAAGGCAACTGAGAATGTTGAATTTGGCATCTCTAATAAAAAAGTTGTGATTCCAGCCGGTGCTTTTATTCATACGGGAATTGGGTCTGCTAATCGTGATCCTGAAATCTTTGATAATCCAGAGGAAGTGGATATTGGTCGGAAACCAAACCCTCAGATAGCATTTGGGATTGGTAAACATATCTGTTTGGGCAATACACTTGGTCGAATTGAGGGTGATGTCGCAATTGGAAAGTTTATCAAACGGTTTCCTAAATTAAAAGCTAATGGCGAAAAGCGCTTTCATGGGCGAGCCCGCTTCAGAGGTCTGGACGTATTGCCAGTCACTATTGCTTAACCATTATTTTAAAAGTATTTTTTTAATAAAAAGCAAGCATACGAACTTCAATACTCTCGCGTTCGGGGCTATTAAAGTCCGAGTTCGGGTCAACAAATGAAGTATGGGGTGTGAATCTAGAGCGTCCGTCTGTCTCGGAGTCGTAAACTTTAAATATAATTGCCTCGTCGCGTGTCATTTTTGGAAAGTAGAACCATTCATGATTTTTATTAAATTTAATTTGATAGGTCTGACCAACTCGGTCTGGATATCTTCTCTCAGCGATTATTAAGTCATTATTTTTTATTGAACGCGCATCACATATTGCGAGAGGATCTTTTTCTAATATACTTTGTAACGGTCGCCATATTTGGATAATCGAAAAGCGTTTAGATAAGAGGTTGTCTGCTTCTTTAGGTAAAAGATCGCGAACACGTTGTGGCCCGGACCAATCTGTATAATCATTATGTACACGTTTTACTGGCTCTCGGAGTAATAATTTTTTACGCTTCTCATCGTCTCCCGTTCGAATAGTATGGTCAAAAATATGAATATTCTTCGCACCGATATGTTTCTTAACAACGCCCTCTATTTCCAAATAATACTCTGAGATTAGAGTGTTGGTATTCATAAAATCTGTTACATTAGTTTTATGTGTAATTAATTCAAAACCATGAACGTCTATATTAAAAGGTTTATTCCACATGCGTCCGTTATTGATGCGGACAAGGTGGCGATCAAAATTTCCCGAATATTGAGGTATTTTTGTAATTGAGTTTGAAGTTTCATTTACAGGCATGATACCGTCATCTACGCAATAAAGGAGTTCACCATCTACTGTATTTAAAGGCCTGTCGTTCATATAATTCCTTATTTATGTTTTTTTTATATAGAATTTGCACAAAGAATTTACGATATAATATATCGTATTGACTAGCAATATGTGCAAGATATTTTCACTAATTGTATTATTGCTCGTTAACGAGTTTTCTTACTTCGTATTTTAGCACTTTACCCATGGCATTTCTCGGCAATTCTTTTAGAAAAATAACATCTTTTGGATGTTTAAACCGAGCCAGATTATTTTGGAATCGGTTAAGAAAGATATTTTTTTCTAAGCTAATATGATTTTCTACTATAATAACAGCTACTGGAACTTCTCCCCACTTATTATCTTCTCTGCCAACAACAACTGCATCAATGACATCCGACATTTCTAAAATAAAAGCTTCAATTTCAGCGGGGTAGATATTTTCACCACCAGAAATTATAACATCTTTTTTCCGGTCATTAATCCAAACATCACCATCTTCATCTTCATAACCGATGTCGCCAGTATAAAACCAACCATCACGAATTGAGTCTTTAGTTGCTATCTCATTGCCCCAGTATTCAAATAAGATATTACCGCCTTTCAGAAGTATTTCACCTGAAGTACCCTTTGGAACTTCTTCGCTTTTATCGTTCACAATACGCATTTCGCAATGCATTGCTGGTTTGCCAGCTGATCCGGGCTTAGCCCAAGCATTTTCTACCCTTTGATATATTGCTACTGGCCCAGTTTCCGTGGATCCATATACTTGCCCAACTGGAATACCACGATCATGGAACGCCATTATGTGGTGCATTGGTACCATTGAAGATCCTGAATTTACTAAACGAAGGCTCGACAAATTTGTCTCTGACCATTTTGGCTGCGTTATTACGGCCTGAATAGTCGCTGGGACAAGAACTAATAACGAGGGTTTGTCCTTATTAATACTCATTAAAACATCTTCAGGATTAAATCGCCGATGGATGGTAACCGTCGCTCCAACATAAAATGCCGGCGTTGTTTGAATGTTTAATCCACCAACGTGAAACATGGGTAGTGCTGTGAGGACATGATCTGTAGATGTCATTCCACTATAATGAACAGAATTGTGTGCATTTGTTTGGATGCCTTCCTGTGTTAAAACTGCACCTTTTGGTCGTCCAGTTGTGCCGGAAGTATAAACAAGTAAAAAGGGAGTAGCCATGCTTACATGAGGATTATTGTCATCTCCCACCGAGGATACTAATTCGTTTTGCAAATTACTCCATTCGTCACAAGAAAAGTTACTTGCTACAAATTCACAATCTGGTAAATCCTTTTCCAACAATTTTGCATGGTTTTCAAATTCAGGATCGCAAAATAAAACTTTTACAGATGCATCCTTTAAAATAAAAAGGTGTTCTGGTATCGCTAACCTCCAATTTAAAGGTAGGAATATTGCACCTAGTCTTGCACAGGCAAAAAATAAATATAATAAATCGGGATGATTCATTCCCAAATATGAAACTCTGTCTCCTCTACCTACACCATACGTATGTTTTAAAGTTCTCGCATGTTTGCTAATCCTTATTGCAAAGTCTGAGTATGTTAGTGCATCTCCTTCAAAATTTATAGCAACCTTTTTCGGCGTGAAAGCAGCATTCTTTTCCACCCAAAAAGATATATTGTTTGTCAATATATTAATCCCCTCTTGCTAATTAGCTGTCGTCTTCACCTCTTTCATACAAGCTTTCTCTCCCCAGTTTATCCAAGCAGAGCTCCGAGGTCCAAGGCAACATCAAGCTGCCGCAACGGCTATCTCGATATAATCTCTCGAGAGGCAGCGACTTGAGCATTGATTGGCCTCCACACGTTCGTATCGCAAGCTGAGCTAATTTGTTAGAATTCTCCATTACAGAGTATTGTGCACAATAGGCACGCAGAATTTCATCTTTATTTGGATTGGGTTTGGCATCATTTAACATTTGAAACCAAATAGCCTTCGTTTGTTCCAACATTATACGCATTTCCGCGACAGCGTGTTGTTTAGTAGGATACATTCTCCGTTTCACAGGTGCGGTGCCTTTTATCTCACCTCGCAGATATTTGATGGTAAAATCGTAGGCTGCCTGAGCTATTCCCATATAACTTGGAGTAAGCGTGGTAAACATATGCGGCCATCTGATAGCGGCCTCAAAATAAATACCTTTTGGCATCAACGCTGCATCATCAGGAACAAAAACATCTTTAAAAATTAGATTTCTGGATACAGTTCCCCGCATTCCTAGTGGATTCCAATCTCCTTCAATGCTAACTCCTTTAGATTTAGCTGGCACAGCGAGGTACATTGTATCTCTTCTACTTAAGTTCTCTTTATCTTCTGTACACAAGATTCCGTAATAATTTGCTGAGCCAGATAAAGATGCAAATATCTTTTTCCCATTTATAATCCAGCCACCATCACTCCGCGTTGCCATCGTCCCAAATGGTCTAAAACCAGCTGCCGCTGCACCGCCTTCCGAGAATGGTTGTGCGTAAATAGCCCCTTTTTTTAAAATGCGTTCATAATGAACAGCTCTTCTTCGATTATGTTCTTTCCTATCTTTAGCGCTCATGGGTAAATCATCTACTAGCGTTCCAGTCCAGAGGCAGGAACTTACATGCATATTGTATGTTAAAGCCGTTGCACCGCAATAACGTCCTATCTCAGCAGCTGTAAGGGCATAGGTTTTTTGATCAGCGCCTAAACCTTTATATCTCTTTGGGATGCAAATGCCCAATAATCCAACTTTGTGCATATCTTTATAATTAACCATTGGAAATATTGCTTCACGGTCCCATTTTTCTGCTCGTTTAGCAAATTTCTCCTGCCCGATTTTTCTTGCCAAGGTGGTTAGTTCGGTTTGTTGTTTTGTCAAACCCCAAGAGCTGGGTTCAAACATTGGTTTGTCGAGTTCAAAAGATTGATTAGCTATGGTCTTTCTCCTTAACTGATATTAGCAATAAAGTTATAAATAATATTATTAAATTGTTCGGGTCTTTCCATATTAGCAAGATGCCCGGCCCCTGGAATGCATACATACTCTGCATTAGATATTTTAGTACCCATTTTTTCCATCATTGGGGCGGGCGCATTTTTATCCTTTTCTCCAGCAATTAAAAGCGTTGGAAGATTTATTAGGCCAAGATTATCACGTCTATCAAAAGTGACCAGGCAATGCATTGAAGCAACGTATGTTTCCTTACTCAAATTTGACATTGATTTAAGTGCAATCTCTACGCCTTTAGAATTTGGCTCATCTCCTATCATCGTAGGCACTTGTTTTTTAGCAAGGCGAGCCATGCTCAATCCATCATCCAGAGGCTTTAACCTTGCCGATATAAATTTTTTCTGAAAGTCCCCGTCAGGTTTGCCAAATGCTGGCGATGTTGCGGAAAGTATTAAACTTTTAAATCTATTAGAGTCTGCCGCAATTGCTTGTTGCGCAACCATACCGCCCATTGAATGTCCAACTAAATGACATTTTTCAATTTCTAATCTATCCATCATGGTTAACAAGCTCTCGCTCAGGTATTCAAATGTCATGTCTTTTTGTAATTTCGAACTACCATATCCGGGCATATCCCATGCGACCGCTCTATATTCTTTAGAAAAATATTCTAATTGGAAATCCCAAGAATGACTATCTCCCCCTATGCCATGCAAAAATATTATAGGCTCTTTATTTGGTGAGCCTTCTATAATAAAATTTATATTATTTTCCATTAGAACGCATCTGTTAAGGTGCCCTCTTCAACTACTAGTGTATCGTCGATTTTTATTGAACAGTTGCCAATAGGTAGGTCAAAATGACCAAGGGTAAAACGTTTTGCGAATTCATTGGCTCCTGTTGAATATAAAAAATTACCTGCATAAGCCCGTATTTCTGTCCCGTTGGTATCGTTTTTATCGTAAAATGTAAGTGCTTCGTAACGTGCTCTTTCATTCATTCCCCAACCTACATGCGAAGTCCCGTAAGCGTTTTTGTCTCCCCAAGCCTCCATGTAGCGGCGAAACATATTTGCGTCAGTGCCACAACCCGATATATCAGTTATAAAGTCATTCTTAATCGTCATCGCAATTGGACTTTCGAGGTAACGCTTAAATGTGAGGTTAATATCGCCCGTGTCCATAACTAATTTCCCGTTTACAGCAGCTTTGAGGGGAAACGACACTATGATGCCACCAGGCCAATGAGCAACCGTACCGGGTCTATCACAGTAACCCCATACTCCAACGGTCGGCGATTTCTCCATTTTTATTTGAAGATCTGTTCCTGCGCTTGAAGTGACATGCATTAGTTTTGAAGATCTTGTAAATTTTACAGCCTCTTTGATCCTCGGTGTTAATTCAGGGTCTGGCAAAAGTCGCTCTAATGCTTCCGGATGTTCATCCGAAATCATTAAAAATCGAGCTCCATCTTTTATTATATCTGGTAATTCTGGGGCATGTAGCATTCCATCGACCGTTAGATCAACTACCATACCGCTGGCAGCTAATGCTTTTACCGCTGGCCCTAATTGTTGAACTGAATTTGAGGCTCCAGTTGATCTAACGGGGACCGGAGCTTCCTGAGGTGGGGTGGGTACAACCACATGAAAAGGCCGCGCGCCCATTCTTAAGAGGGCCAGTTCAGCAAGGTTAACATTTAAAGCGCGTGACTGTGTTTCAGAGAGAATGGCAATCTCTTCTCCTTTTTGGACTTTGCAAAGTTCAAAAGCCTTCTCAAAAGTATCAATCCATTTAGCTTCGATGCGATCTGCAAACATTGTTTATCACCCCTGTCTTTTGTTTAATATGGTTAACCAGATTTCTAGTATACACAACATTTCACTCTTAAGGTGTTTTTCTCTCTAAGATTATACAGATACAATTTATATGTAAATACATATATTGTTTTTACATATAAATTATGCTTTTCTCGTCTGTATAACCTCTAATTTTGAAAAGAGAATGGTATTGGGTAACAATAATCGTAAAACCAATGATATGGGAATTGATGAGTTTTTGCCATATCTTCTGGCTCATGCATCTACTCTAATCTCAAGGCAAATTGATGAAATAGCGTTAGCTGAAGGCTTATCACGTAATGAGTGTAAGGTATTAATTACTCTTTCCAACAAAGAAGGTGTAACTCTAAATGAGCTTGCAGGCCTAATGATTATCAAGCAGCCAACACTAAGCCGAATTGTGGATTCAATGGTCCGGTCAGGATGGTTATACCGCGATGTTGTGGCGGAGGATAGACGTTCGGTGAATATAAAGTTGACGAGTGCAGGTATCAAGCAAGCTATTCCACTTTTGCTCCACGCTCGTAAAATGGATTCTCGGATAGCAAGAAATATTGGTTTAAAAGAGTCAAGGCTTTTAAAAAAGCTTCTCCAAAGTTTAGTTCTAAAATAATTCGTTTTAGTGATCTGAGTTTTGTTCTAAAGTGGGAAATATAATGTTAATTCTTTTCCTAATTCATCAGTCCTGTGAATTTTCCTTCTCCATAAATTAGGGGTGCGTTATCGTCGCCAGATATTCTGCTTCCGACAATGTGGCCAATAAATATTGAATGGGTCCCAGCCTCAATCTCATTAATTACTTCGCAATCAAAATTAACTAATGCGCCATTAAGGCAAGGCGCGCCCGTGATTATTTTAGACCATGAGCCTTTATCAAATCGCTGGGATCTCTCCGTTCCATCCATTCCCGCAAAGCGCATAGCAATTTCTTCTTGGTCACGTGCCATTATGTTAAGCGCAAAATACTTGCTTTGACGTATCAGTTTATGCCCGTGGGTTTGAGAATTAACACAAATTAATAATTGAGGGGGTTCAGCTGATACCGAACATACGGCTGTAGCTGTTAAACCATCTCTAAACCCTTCATGTTCGACAGTAATAACGTTTACTGCTGCTGCCAACTTTCTCATCCCGTTTTTAAACTGGTCCTGAGAAATGCTCTCGAATTTATTCATGATCCCCTCCAATTAGAATTACTCAGCGATTGGCCTCTTTCATAAACAATAGGGTTTTCGGTTGAATAAAAGGTCCCAACTTAATTCACTATATTTGACAATCAACTTCTAAATCAATAATGGGATAACTTATTTTAAAGCTACTGAAAAGGTTCTTCGATCAAAGATTTCATAAACCAATCAAAAAAGTTTAATATTGGATTTTTCTAATTTCCTTAAAAATAAAATTAAGTCTTTTATAAGAGTAAAAAAATGTGGTAACAAAAATAGTGTTTTAGTGGGAAGTGGTTTTCCACTTTTTATTTTTTCTATACCTATGGGAGGTATTTAATGAAATTATTTAAAAAATCTCTATTGAGTTTAGCTGCTGCAGGGTTTGTTGCGGGATCACTAGCCGTTGCGGTACCCGCAGATGCTAAGAATATTACTGTTCGAATTGCGTCTGGGCATCCGCCTACCGTTGTTTATGCAGGGCTAATGAAAAGCTATTTTCAGACTGAGTTAAAAAAAGCTGTAGAAGCTAAAACCAGCCATAAAATCAAGTTTATTGAAGGTTATAGTGGATCTATAGTTAAAGTTTTTGATACGTTTGAAGGCATTCAAAACGGAATCGTTGACGTAGGTGGATTTTGCTTTTGTTTTGAGGCTTCAAAATTAAAAATGCATGCATTTCAAATTATGTTGCCTTTTGGAACCATGGATCCAGTAAAATCAGTTGCGATTGCTGCATCTATATACAAGCAATTTCCAAGCTTAGAGAAGCGTTTCCAAAAATTTAATCAGACAATGTTGGCTCGCATTGGTGACGGTGGCTACAACATCGGAACTAATTTTCCTTGGAAAAAAGTTTCAGATCTTAAGGGCCGTAAAATTCTTGGTGCTGGCCTCAACTTAAATTGGATGAAGGAAGCGGGCGTTGGTATTATAGCTGTAACTGACGGTTTGCCTGGTTGGTATAAGAAAATACAAAATGGCGTCGCTGAAGGTGGAATTATGTTCCCTAGTGCTTGGGGTCCAGTATTTAAACTTCATGAAGTTGGGAAATACTATACAACAATTGGTTTTGGCTCCATTACTTGGCATGCATTAAATGTTAATAATCGCTTTTGGAATAGCCTTCCATCTGAAGTTAAGCCAATATTTAAAGAGGTAGCTGCACGTTTTGAATTGAAAGTTGGTGAATTTAACAAAGTTGGCTACAAAAAGGATATTGATTGGCTTCGTAAAAACATTACAGTATCTGATTTACCAGCTAGTGTTCGCTTAGATTGGGCTAAAAAACTTGCTCATTGGCCACAAAAATATGCCAATCAGTTGGAAAAAGAGGGCTACCCAGCTAAAGCAATTCTAAATGCAACTTTAGATGCGGCGGAGAAACAAGGCTATAAATGGCCGGTTCGATACGTTGTAAAATAATTATTGTTTAGAATACTTAGTAAATATCTTACCGGCTGGTTGCTTTTATAGCTTCCAGCCGGTAATCTATTTGGGATAATCTTTGATAAAATTTAAGTAAAAGAATTTTGATAGTATAATTTTTTTGGCTTTGAATATGCTGTTGGAGCACAGACAGGCATGAACTTGATAGTTACATTTAGCGATAAGCTCTCTAAACTTTTAATGGTATTGGCCGCAGCCTGGGCTTTTTGTTTAACTTTTTTTATTATGTTAAATATAAGTTTTAGGGGGATTTTTGATGGAATGGCTGAGATTGTCACTGCGTCGATTGTAATAATCGTATTTTTGCAAGCGGGATATGCAATCCGCAGCCGTTCGATGCTTAGGGCTGATTTTTTAGTCTCACGGTTCCCGGATGGCTTACAAAAGTTTTTCTTGGCATTTGGTTATATTCTTGGTGCCATTTTTTTTCTCATGATCATTTTTGGTGGATGGGATGAGAGTGTCTTATCTTGGGTGGAGAATGAATTTGAGGGTGAGGGTGCTCTTCGTGTCCCAGCTTGGCCAGCAAGGTGGGCAGTAATGGGGGGAAGTGCGATAGCTTTATTGAATTATTTGGTCCTTGCATACATTGATGTTTTTATGCCGGATTATGTTGATGCAGAGCTCGATGCAAATACAGGTTCTGAACATTAATCAAGAAACAAAATAGTGAGGATAAACACGTGTTTGATGTAAGTACTGCAATCATACTTATCGTAAGCTTAGTTGGTTTAGTCGTTATCGGTGTTCATATTGCTATTGCTCTTGGTATGACTAGTGCCCTGGGAATCTGGCTGGTGACGGGCCAAGACTGGAATGCATTTAATACGGTGAAAGTGATGCTTGCTGCAAAAGCATATGAAGGAATTAGAGACTATGTTTTTGCTGTGATACCATTATTCATGTTGATGGGAGAATTTATTGGTAAATCGGGCGCTATAACCGATGTTTATCGTGGAATCAATTCCATGCTGTCCAAATTGCCCGGTAGATTGGCAATTGCAACTGTATTTGGGAACGCACTTTTTTCATTTGTTACTGGTGTAAGCATAGCGTCTGCGGCCGCTTTTTCTCGTATTGCCTATCCAGAGATGAAACGGCACGGATACCATAAGGGATTTGCGTTGGGTACGGTTGCGGGTTCGAGTTGTCTAGGTATGTTGATACCACCAAGTGTTCTGATGATTGTTTGGGGTATTCTTACCGAAAATTCAATTGGTAAAATATTTTTAGCTGGCGTGCTTCCCGGTTTACTTCTGACAACTTTGTTTTGTACTTATGTTCTAGGAATGGCCCTATTTAAACCTGAAGCAGTTGGTAGTGGCTCTGAGTCAAATGTAGAGGCAGAGGAAATTGTTCCAAGAAAGCAGTTTTATACAAGTTTGGCGGGTATTGTTATTGTTGTCGTTGCAGTGTTAGGTGGTATTTGGTTTGGGTTGTTTAGTCCGACCGAAGGAGCTGGTGTTGGGGCTCTACTTGGACTTGTTCTTGGCGTTATTAAAGGGATGAGATATAAAGAGATTATAGACTCAATATTATCCGTTGGAAGAACGTCTGGTCCAATTTTACTTCTTCTTGTCACAGCTGCTTTATATTCGAATACCCTAGCAATGACGGGTTTGGCTAATGCGATAGAGAGCCTTTTCTTAGAGTCGGGCATGCCGAGTTGGGCTATAATAGGTGTAATGGTATTCATTTGGTTTTTGTTGGGTATGATTATAGACTCAATTTCTATTATGTTGCTAACTGCCGCTATTTTTGCTCCAATCGCTGTGAAACTTGGATATGATCCCATTGCTTTTGCCATTATAGGAATCATAGCAATAGAAGCTGGCTTGCTTACACCTCCTTTTGGATTGCTTGTTTATACGGTAAAATCTGCAATTACATCTATTGACCCAGATGTTAACGTTATGACGATATTCAAAAGCGCAACCCCGTATTGGATTATTATGCTAATCGGAATGGTGCTGATTATTACATTTCCGGAGATAGCAACTTATCTGCCTAGGGTATTATTCTAATTTTGCATTATAGGAACTAAAGCTGGGAATATTGGAGTATTTTATTGTCTCCGTAATATTGTGGTAATTTTGTTATGGAACAATTTTCATTAATAAGTGATCCTTTATTTTATCTAGTTGCGATCCCAGCAATTATAACAATCGGTATTTCTAAAGCTGGTTTAGGTGGAACAGGTAGTCTCGCTACCCCTCTAATGGCCTTGGTTGTATCAGTTCCGCAGGCAGCCGCAGTATTGCTCCCAAGTATATGTATTGCTGATGTTTTTGCTATGTGGGCCTACAGAAAAACTTGGGATAAGACTAATCTAAAAATTATGATTCCCGGTGCTACAATTGGAATAATTGTTGGAACTTTAGGTTTTAAATATTTAGATTCTTCAATGATCAAGCTTATTATCGGCACAATTGCCGTTGTTTTTTCATTCTCACGTTTTATTGATTATTTGAGGCAAAAAATACCACCCGCTCCAACCAAGGCAAATATCTTTAAAGGTGGCTTGTGGAGTTCTATTTGTGGTTTCACTAGTTTTGTTGCCCATTCTGGTGGCCCCCCCTTGAATGTCTATTTAATTCCACAAAGGATGGATAAAACAATTTACATGGGAACCTTGGCAGTATTTTATACTTACGTTAATTATGCTAAGATCGGGCCATATTGGTGGCTAGGGCAATTTAATATAACTAATTTGTCTACATCGTTCCTATTGATATTAGCTGTACCCATTGGCATTTTTATTGGATTATGGATACAGCGAAAAATAAATGATATTGTGTTCTATAGGACAATTATGACAATATTGTTTATGACAGGTTTAAAACTGTGTTACGACGGGATAACTGGATTAATTTAGATTTTTATCATTATAGTTTAGAAAGCGAGCTTAATATCGCTGGCATTTTTTAGGTGGTTAATTTATTTTTATCGAAGATTCATTGAAAATTTAGGGAATTAATATGACTGAGTCAGAGAGCTATTCAAGAGAGAGTAAAAAAGATCATCCACCCGCATTTTACAGAGACTATAAAAGTACTACCTTTAGGCATCCAAAAAATCGAGCTATAAAAATTGATCATACAGTCACAGAGGTGACAGGCCCATTATTTAGTTCAGTTAAATTAGAGCCTGGTGAAGGTGATCTCTCTATTGAAAATGGAAAAGAAGCACAAGGCCAAAGAATTTTTGTAAGTGGGCGTGTGCTGGATGAGGGTGGCAGACCGGTCCCTAATACTTTAATTGAAATATGGCAATGTAATGCAGCGGGCAGATACCTCCATCCTAATGACCAACATCCTGCACCCCTTGATCCAAATTTTGTTGGCAGAGGCCGAATGATATCAAACGAAAAGGGTGAGTATAAATTCACGACCATTAAGCCAGGTGCATATCCTTGGGGTAATCATTTTAATGCCTGGAGACCTGCTCACATACATTTTTCTCTTTTTGGTCCGGCTTTTGTTACACGTTTAGTGACCCAAATGTATTTCCCAGAAGACCCGCTATTCGCCTTTGATCCAATTTTTAACTCAATTCCCTCGGAATCTGCACGTAAAAGGATGATCTCGGAGTTTGATTTAGATACAACTGAACCAGATTTTGCATTAAGTTTTAAATTTGATTTCGTTCTACGTGGCAGGCAAGCCACACCTTTTGAGAATGGGGCTTAAATATGAGTAAAATGGGTGTTACGGCCTCCCAAACAGTGGGGCCTTTTCTATCAATAGCTATGAGATCGGAGGGTCAAGAATACCTTGTTCCAAAAAATAGTAAAAATGCAATAAAAATTCATGGTATTGTTTATGATGGTGAAGGAACGCCAGTTCCAGATGCCGTTATTGAAATTTGGCAAGCAAATATTAATGGAAAATATGATCATCCTGAGGATAACTCTGACAATGAACTTATCAAAGGATTTTCTGGTTTCGGTCGTTCTTGCACTAATAATGAAGGGCAATTCTTTTTTGTCACACAAAAACCTGGGAGGGTAAACGGGAGAGGAAATTCGCTTCAGGCTCCTCATTTAGCTGTTAATATTCTGGCTCGGGGAATGTTAAAACAGCAGGTGACACGAATATACTTCTCAGATGAGGTGCAATCAAATGCTGAGGACCCTGTTTTAAACCAAATTGATGATGAGTTAGAAAGAAAAACTCTTATCGCCAATTTTAATCCTAATGGTGGATTAATTGATGAATATGAATTCCACATATATCTTCAAGGTGAAAACGAAACTATTTTTTTTGATGTCTAAACCAATAATATTTGCAATGCACCCTTTGGAACAAAAAGACAATGACAAGCCAGATTTTTAGGCGACTAACAACCACCCCTGATGTTATGAAAATATTTAGTGATGCTGCAATGGTTCAAGCCATGCTGGACTTTGAAAAGGCGTTAGCGTTTTCAGAAGCTAAATGCAAAATATTTGATGAGGGTTTTGCGGAAATTATTGGCAGCAATTGTAAAGTAGAGAAATTTTCTATTGCGGACTTATCAGATAAGTCTGTGGATCATGGAACCATTGTTGTTCCTCTTGTTAGGCGTCTTATTCAATTAGTTGCGAGTTCAGATAAGTCAGCATCAGGCTGGATTCATTTTGGGGCTACTAGTCAAGACGTCATTGACACTGCAATGGTCATGCAGCTGAAAAAAGCCATTAAAGTACTGAAAAAGGATATACTGCGGATTGATAGTGCACTATCAACATTAATAGAGAAATATGGTGATCAAGTCATGATTGGGCGAACACTTCTACAACCATCCGTGCCCATTAAATTTGAACAAAAACTACTAGGCTGGCGATCAGCAATTTCGAGGAGTTGGGATCGAGTTGAAAAGAGTGCGTCCGAAGCTATGTTATTACAATTTGGGGGAGCAGCAGGTAATTTGTCTGCTTTGGGTGTTGACGGAGAAAAAGTTAGAAAAGTTCTATCAAACTTACTCAATTTGGATATGAGCAATGAAGTTTGGCATGTGCACCGTGATCGATTTGTTGCTTTATGTTCATCCCTATCTATACTTGTTGGTACCCTTGGTAAGACTGCTTTAGATCTGTCTTTGTTAATGCAATTCGAAGTTTCTGAAGTTTTTGAAAAAACAAATTTAGACAGTGGAAGATCGTCGGCAATGCCACATAAACGAAACTCTATTGGCTGTTTGATTGCGTTATCAGCCGCAAAACGAGTTCCGCACTTATTAGCTACTCTGGTTGATGCCATGCCTCATGAACATGAGAGGGCTCTGGGGGGATGGCAAGTGGAATGGGTTACTATTCCAGATATTGTTGAAACAACCGCTGGATCTTTGGCAGCTATTGCTGGATTATTCGAGAATTTAAAAATTGATCAAGAAAAAATGAAAAATAATCTGGACTCTTTAAATGGTTTATTTATGTCAGAAAAGTTAATGCTTGAGCTATCTAAAAAAATAGGAAAAGAGCAGGCAAGTCAGATTATTTCAGAAGCTTGCAGTGCCTCGATATCTAAAAACCAACATTTGAAAGATGTTCTTCAAGAAGATATAAGGTTTATGCGATTAATCGATCAGTCAACATTAGACAAACTGATGCTTCTTGAGTAAGAACCTGCGCAAGATGCATGAAAATTAGGGGAAATAAATGCCTGTTGCAGATTTAAATGGCACTCATATTAAATATGAATGTGAGGGAGATAAAAGTTTACCTATATTAATATTATCCAATTCCCTCACAACAAATATGCATGTATGGGATGAGCAAGTTGCTGAATTCGCAAAATTTTTTCGAGTTTTGAGATATGATAATAGAGGACACGGCGGATCTTCCTCGCCGGAAGGTGAATATAGTATTGATGATATCGGGCGGGATTTATTATCCCTTATGAATTTTTTAGGAATTGAAAAAGCCAATTTGTGCGGAATTTCGCTCGGTGGGATGGTCGGTATGTGGATGGGGATAAATCAACCTCAACGGCTAGAAAAATTAGTAATTTGTAATACGTCTTCTAATTTAAGTCCCCCAGCGCCCTGGCAGGATAGAATTAATACTGTTAAAGCTCACGGAATGAGCTCAATTATTGATGCTGGATTACAAAGATTTCTATCAGATAATTTTAGAAAAACTGGCTCGCCAAAGATTAATTTTTTAAAAGAAATGATGAATTCATGTGACGTGCCAGGTTATGTTGGTTGCTGTGCTGCAGTTCGTGATTTGAATTTAAGCGCTCATTTAGAAAAGATAAAGATACCGACATTAATTATTGCGGGCGAATTCGATCCATCGACGCCCGTATCACACAGTGAGATAATTAAGAAAGAAATAGAAGAGTCTAGATTGATCATAATCGATGGAGTAGCTCATCTATCAAATATCGAGAAACCAAAAGAATTTAATAAAAATGTTTTGGATTTTCTTTTGAATTAAAGGAATAAGGTGATGAAGAATATATTTGACGCCGGTATGAAAGTTCGGCGAGAAGTTCTCGGAAATAAACATGTTGATTCCGCGGAGGCTAAGAAAGATAGCTTTACCGAGGAATTTCAGGAGTTGATTACGCGCTATGCTTGGGGTGAAATTTGGACGAGGCCCGGATTAGAACGAAAGACAAGAAGCTGCATTACTTTGGCTATGATGATTGCTCTTAACCGGGAAGATGAATTTAAATTACATATTAAGGCAGGTTTGAATAATGGTCTATCAAAAGATGAGATTAAGGAAGTTATATTGCAGACAGCTATTTATGCTGGCGTCCCAGCGGCTAATTCTGCATATCACTGGGCTCAGGAAGTTTTTGCTAATGAGCACTTGTAATTTGATGAAAATATATCGGTCATAGTATCATGGGACTTTTGGTAGACGGGCACTGGTCTGATGACGATAATATACGGAATGAAGAGGGAAAATTTATAAGGCCAGAAAGTAGTTTTAGAAATTGGATAACTAGTGATGGTGGGCCTGGTCCAACAGGTGAACTTGGGTTTGCTGCTGAAGCTGGGCGTTATCATTTATATATAACTCATAATTGCCCATGGGCTTATCGCACTGCGATGTTCCGCAGAGTCAAAGGCCTAGAAGATATTATTAGCATATCTATAGGTGGCGCTAGCTTTAAGGATCAGGGTTGGACATTTAATGAAGAACCCGGCGCGCTACCAGATGCTGTAAATAACATTTATTATTTACATGAATTATATACTAAGGCCGACCCTAAATATACCGGCAGGGTAACTGTTCCGGTTTTATGGGATAAAAAAAGTGAAACGATAGTAAATAATGAGTCATCTGAAATTATTAGAATGTTCAACTCTGCATTTGATAAGATTACGCATAATAAGTTGGATTTTTATCCCGAGTCTTTGAGAAATCAAATTGATGAGATAAACGCCATTGTTTACAAGAATATTAATAACGGTGTTTATCGTGCGGGTTTCGCGACGACCCAAAATGCTTATGAAGAGGCATACAATAACTTGTTCATGACACTAGATAAATTAGAAGAGAGGTTGGGTGAACGTAGATATTTGACAGGAGAAAAATTAACGGAGGCAGATTGGCGTTTATTTTCAACTCTTATTAGGTTTGACGTTGTTTATTATACTCATTTTAAATGTAATAAGAGGCATATTTTTGATTACCCCAATTTATGGAACTTTACTTTAGAATTATATCAGTATCCTGGTATATCCAGTTTAACAAATTTTGAGCATATAAAGCGTGGATATTATGGGCTTATGCCTAAAATAAACCCCAGTGAAATAGTTGCAAAAGGTCCAGATATTGATTTTAACCAGCCCCATGACCGCGGCAAATTTGCCATATCATAAACTTTAGTATTAGAGAGAAATTATAATGAGCAATATTATTACGTTCGAGATGAGAAATAATGTGGGTGTTATAACAATAAACAATCCCCCCGCGAACGCTTTAAATTTCGAAGTTAAAAAACATATTTCAGAAAATTTTGATTTCTGTATGTCCAATTCAGAATGCAAGGGGTTAGTGATTACCAGCGAAGGCAGAATGTTTATCGCAGGAGCTGATATTAGCGAATTCGGTATTGAGACGCCTGAAGGCATACCTGAATTAGAAGATGTTATCCGAAAAATAGAATTAGCACCAAAACCAGTTATTGCCGCGCTAAATGGCATGGCTCTGGGTGGTGGCATGGAATTAGCTATGGGATGTCATTATAGATTAGCTGACCCCAGTGTCACCGTTGGCCAGCCGGAAGTTAATCTTGGGTTTATTCCGGGTGGCGGCGGCACCCAGAGGTTGCCGCGATTAGTGGGGCCAGAGTTAGCATTAGAAATGATTGTTACCGGCAAGCCGATTAATGCTACTAAGGCCTTTGAGGCGGGAGCTATTGACGAAATTATTGATGAAGATTTAGTTGAGTCAGCTATACAATTAGCCTTATCGCAAGCAAAAAAACCAGATGAGCTCAGGAGAACGGGAGACCTAAATGAAAAAATAAAAGATGTAGACCCCAAAGTTTTTGATAATTGGCGACAAAAAATATCCTCTAAATCACGAAATATGAGATCACCATTTGAGTGTATTAATACTGTTGAAGCCGCAACAAAAATAGGTTTTGAGGCCGGATTGGCATATGAGCGTGAGGTTTTTATTGAACTTCGCGATAGTGACGAAGGTAAATCCATGCGCCATATGTTTTTTGCGGAGAGGGGTGTTGCTAAAATTCCGGATATACCCAAAGAAACGAAAACACAGAATATTAATAAAGCGGCTATTATTGGAAGCGGAACCATGGGAGGCGGTATTGCCATGAATTTTGCAAATGTAGGCATTCCCGCTGTTGTTGTTGATATCAACGAAGATGCACTTAAAATCGGTCTGGATAGAGTTAAGAATAATTATTCAAGTTCTGTCGCTAAGGGTCGGATGAGCCAAGAGAAAATGGATCAGACTATGAACTTGATATCGGGTGCGACTAATTATTCCAAAATCGCCGATTCTGATATAGTGATTGAAGCTGTTTTTGAAGATATGGATTTAAAGAAGAAAATTTTTAAGGAGCTTGATCAGGTATGTAAGCCGGAAACGATATTGGCCAGTAATACTTCTACTTTAGATATCAATGAGATCGCAGATTCAACAAATCGGCCCGATAAGGTTTGCGGGACACATTTTTTTAGTCCCGCAAATATTATGAAGTTGTTGGAAAATGTAAGAACTGAAAAAAGCTCCAAAGAAACTATTGCCACTGTAATGGGTTTAGCAAAAAAAATAAAGAAAACTGGTGTCTTAGTTGGAGTGGGTGACGGATTCGTGGGTAATCGTATGTTGCATATTTCAGCGCGTATTGCGGAATTCATGGTTGAGGAGGGAGCATTGCCTTGGCAGATTGATAAAGTGATTTACGATTTTGGTTTTCCAATGGGCCCTTTTTCAATGAATGATCTTGCTGGGGTTGATGTTAGATATTTAATTCGTCAAGAACAGAAAAAACTATATGGGGAGCGCAGGCAGTCGGTCATAATTGATAATGTCTATAATACCGGCAGATATGGGCAAAAGACAAATGCAGGTTGGTATGATTATGAAGTCGGCAGCAGGAAAGGTAAGCCAAGTCCGCTTATTGAAGATTTAATTATTCAAACCTCAACTCAACTGGGAATCAAACGGCGTACTTTTTCTGACCAAGAGATTTTAGAGACTTATATTTATTCTATGATTAATACAGGAGCTAAAGTTCTTGAGGAAAAGTTAGCGATTCGGGCAAGTGACATTGATGTTATTTGGCATTATGGCTATGGTTTTCCTCGTTATAAAGGTGGTCCAATGTTTTATGCTGATCTTATTGGTTTGCACAAAGTTTATGATGGAATCTGCGAACTAAATGAAAAATATGGTGATTGGGTTCGTCCTGCAGAATTAATTGAACAGCTCGTCAGAGAAGGTAAAGGTTTTAAAGATTTCCAGTTGTAATGATAAATAAAGCTATAATCGTTCAAAAAGGTTTCCCCTCACGGGATTCTTAAAGACGTAGTGGCTATCAGCTTGAATGGCATTTTCCTCAAAAGCTGCTTTGATTGCATCCAAGTTGTCTTTAAATATAAGATCGCGTGCGGGGTTAATCGAAGTAGAGTTTGCCCTAAAAGAATCAAAGTTTTTATATTTGTTTTCTGTTATATAAGTCACTTCAGAAATCGCCTGAAAGTCCGTCTGTTGGATATTGATAATCTTTTTATATGCTAAAGCACGGACTTCGGTTTCATCATTAATTAATCGACTTAACTCAAATTGGGGCCCGTCTGCAATGGGTTCAGAAAAGTAAAGGTTTCCTCCAGGTTTAAGTACTCTATGGGCTTCTTCTATAGCTATATCAAAATTATCTCGAGGTACGTGATGAAAACTATTACAGAAAAGTGCAATGTCCATGGACTTGTCATCTAATGGAAGTTTTTCAGCGGTGCCCTCTAAGAAACGCTCGTTACCGATAACTTCTGCTGACCGAGCAAGCTTTAATTGTCTCTCTCCAGGGTCTATGCCAGTTACATAAGCGCCTATTTGAGAGAGGGCTCGTGTTATTTTTCCAGCACCGCATCCAATATCAACAATTTTTAGTCCTTCAGGACTAAGTAAGTCAATTATTACGTCTAAATGCGATCTTATAGTGCTATTTTGCCAAATGGGTAACATTTATGATTTTTCGACTAGTTTCGAATTAGATTCCAATTTTCCGTAATCTCTGTTCCACCAGCACGCAAGGCTATGGCAATAGGACAAAATTTACGAAGATAGTCAGTGACTTTATTCCACTCTTCATCAGTCGCATTAGTTTTTACATTAATATTCATGGTAATTGAGGGGAAAGGAATATCAATAGCTTCTGTTAACATAACGCCTCTTCTATCCATATCGACTTCCATATCAATTTCCATTGAGTCGATTTCGACGCCTAAATCATGAGCACATTTATTTGTAATTACATTTGTGCAACCCATCAAAGCAGCCATAAATGTCTGAGTAGGTGAAGGGCCTAAATCTGTACCACCTCTTGCTACTGGCTCATCAATTATTAACTCATGGTCACCAATCAAGATATCGGAACGTGAGTGACTTGGGCATGATGCGCTCATTTTCATCTTAGCAGTCAGGGGACCGGTTTTCGGATCTGTCATAATTTCACTTTTTTAATTTTAATTAATTTGTAGAGCATACTAAGATCTAAAAATTATTATACAATGGAATAATTCCCATTAAATATGAGATTAATTTCGAAAAGATGAGCCTTCTCTAGTTCTACGCCATCGCGCTAACTGTGATTTTCGCCGGTTTTTAAAACTTCTCTTTCCCTTATTTAAATATTCTTTATCCGCCCTAACACGGTCGCCTCTTTGCTTGGCAATTGCTGCTTTAAGTAAGCCTGTATCAAACTTCCCATTTCTCCATGCGTCTAAGTTATATTTTTTCTTCTCTGGTTTCTTCGTGCTCCGTTCAGCCTGCAATCTTGCCCGAAAGCGTGATTTTAAAACTGCCATTTGTGCTGAACGTGCCTTCGGTTCTGAATAAACTGGATCAGGTGAAGCCCGAAAAATCGAACCTTTTAGCTTTCTTTTACTAACTTTTTTCCAAAGAGTTAGAACTTTATTTAGATATTTTCTATTCTTTGACACCCGCGTCGAATGATAGTTAGCGGTTGCCTGTGACCAAGAGCGTGTAGATTGGTTAAGTGCTGCTAAGAAATTTGCGGCATATCCTACATTACGCTCAGGGTCAAAAGCTGCCTCTAAGTTTTCAAAAGCGTTTGGATGGTAAAAAAGATTTATTTGCATGCATCCAACATCAATATTTTTAATGCCTTGGGCCTTTAAGGCCATAACTTTTTTAATTGCAGCCTGCTTTGTTCGCAAATAATGGCCTTTTCCCACTGCCATTATTGTCCATGGCCAGGCAACTAATACCTTATTTTTTTTATCCCATTTACCAGACTCGGTTAACGAAATAGCAGTAAGTAAATGTCTGGGGATGCCCAGTGCGGTTTCAAACCCGTGAGTTTGTTTTTCGCAAATGGATGCATCAGCCGATTTTAAATTACTGTTATTGTTATATTTATTGGGAGAATTTGAAGCACTTACGGCTTGGGAATATAGACAAATACATAAGCAAACTGTTGTTGTAATCATAATTACTGATTTAACTGGTATCATTGCACACCTAAATTTTATTATATTTTTAATCTTTTGCTATAATCTAAGCAAATAATGTGCCATTATTTTATTTAATAATTAGGTATTAAATATTTCCTTTGAGAGGCTATTTATTAAATTAGAAATAATCGTCTTTAATTTTTTGAAACCTTTTGAGCGAGTAAAAAGGGACTCATGCATATATAAGGCTCTATTAATCTCTATTTGGATCGCATGAACCTTTAATTTTGGGACTCCATAATGGCGAGTTGTAAACCCGCCAGCGTACGGATCATTTCGATATACAATTAATCCTTCGTTCTCAAAATAATCTTGGATAAAATCGGTTAATTGGTTTGAACAGCTTTTCCCAAATTGATCACCAATTATAATATCCGCTTTATTATTATATCCAGAATTTAATGACTTGGAGACTTTGGATGGCATTGAATGACAGTCAATCAAGAAACATTGATTAAATTTATCTTTTGTATTAGATATTAAGTTTTTGAGTGCAGTATGATAAGGAAAATAATACTTATTAATTCGTTCCTCTGCATCTTTGAATCTTAATTTTGTGCTATAAATCTCATAATCACTTGAGACAATTCTGGGAATAGTGCCAAGCCCCGCCGAAATACGGGGACTAGCTGTTATTACAAAATCTGGCAAAATATCTTCGAACATGGTTGGGTCAAGCTCGTAAGCTTCCCTATTTACGTCAATATAGGCGCGTGGATATATGGCTTTTAAAAGTGGTGCACCTGATCTTGGAGCATGGTTATATAAGTTATCAATAAAACTGTCTTCTGATTTTCTCAAATAGGAAGCATCTAATGCGGATGTCTTGATAAAGTCGTTAGTATAATTTGTTCCACTGTGTGGTGAGGTGAATATAAAAGGAATTGTTTGTATTTTAGGTCGTATAATCTCAATAGGTAAATTGAGTTCGGATGCTGTATTTTTTTTATTAGTCGCAGAATCAACCAAAATACCCCCTCATAAGTGATTATTTACATTTTTAAATTTAACATACGCTTTTTTGTTTATATTTGTCCCTAACTAATACTAGCTTGAGGTAACGTATCCATGTTGATTATATAACTACTCTTGACGTTTCATGCTAAGCTTGCAAGTGCTAAAAAAAGTTTATACGTTCACTTTACTATTGAATTGGGCGTGTAGCTCAGCGGGAGAGCACCTCGGTGACATCGAGGGGGTCGTAGGTTCAATCCCTACCACGCCCACCATTTTAATACAAAATTGTTATGGTATTCAAAATCAAATATTTCTGAGTTCTGATTTAATAAATTAATGGTCTCACTTAAATAAATTTGGCCTTGGCGTTGACATTCGTTAAAATGGCACCTATTTTCCCACACTCAGAATTTAGACTCTGTCATTAGATTTTTATGGGGTATTACGATGAAAGTGCTTAGCTCTCTTAAATCAGCAAAAATACGTGACAAAAATTGCCGGGTTGTTAGGCGAAGAGGTCGTTTATATGTGATTAATAAGCAAAATCCAAGATTTAAGGCTCGTCAAGGTTAACTCGAATTTATAGGTTTCATTTAACCTTATAAGTTTACAAACCGTGCTGTTTTAGTGCGGTTTTACTTTTTTTGGTGGGTGCTTTACTTTATGGTTAAACGAAAGCTTCAGTAAGGGGTGATTGACTATGAAAATGCCTGATCTCAATCTCGAGACTATTAAAAAACGTCCCAAAATAATTAAGGCTCTCAGAAAAATAATACCTGAAGAAAACCGTGGTGATAATATTATTGAAGATGAATATGGTTTAAAAGTTTATGAATGTGATGGGCTCTCTGCATACCGTCAATTGCCCATGCTAGTAGTTTTACCGGAAACCACAAAGCAAATCTCACATATCTTAAAATATTGTAGCGACAACGACATTAAAGTAGTAGCCCGTGGCTCAGGGACATCATTATCGGGGGGTGCATTACCGCTAGCTGATGCTGTTTTACTCGGTCTCGGGAAATTTAATAAGATCGTTGATATAGACTATAACAATCGAACAGTAGTCGCGCAGCCGGGTGTAACTAATCTCTCGATTACAGAAGCTGTAACGCACAATAATTTTTATTACGCCCCGGATCCTTCCAGCCAAATCGCATGTTCAATTGGAGGAAATGTTGCCGAGAATTCTGGGGGTGTTCACTGTTTAAAATACGGGCTTACTACCAATAATATTCTGGGAATTAAAATGGTTTTAATGAATGGTGATGTAATAACACTGGGAGGTAAATATCTGGATGCTGACGGTTATGATTTCTTGGGCATATTAGCGGGGTCAGAAGGATTGCTCGGTATAATTACTGAAGTAACAGTGAGAATTCTTAGAAAGCCGGACTTGGCTCGCGCAATGTTAGTAGGTTTTGATGACATTGTTGCCGCGGGAGATTGTGTAGCCTCTATCATAGGTGCGGGGATAATACCCGCGGGTATGGAGATGATGGATAAACTTGCAATAAAAGCAGCAGAAGATTTTATTCAAGCGGGGTATCCCCTTGACGTTGAGGCTTTATTAATTGTGGAGTTAGACGGTCCTAAATCAGAGATAGATTATCTAATCAATATTGTTGAAGATATTTCCAAAGATCATGGTGCGAGGTATATTCGGATTAGTAATAATGATAGTGAGAGAGAAATATTTTGGGCAGGTCGGAAGGCCGCATTTCCGGCAGTGGGCCGTATTACACCAGACTATTACTGTATGGATGGAACGATTCCCCGATCAAAGTTACCAGAGGTTCTGAAAAGTATGAATGAAATGTCAGAAAAATATAATCTTCGTGTAGCCAATGTTTTTCACGCAGGTGATGGGAATCTGCACCCTTTAATCATGTATGATGCCAATAAAGATGGCGAATTAGAACGTGCTGAAGATTTTGGCTCGGAGATCCTAAAGTTATGTGTTGAAGTAGGTGGAGTTCTAACAGGGGAGCATGGTGTTGGGGTCGAAAAGCGTGACCTCATGTCAACAATGTTCACAGAAGAAGATTTAAAGCAGCAACAAAGGGTAAAATGTGTATTTGATCCTGAAGGTTTGCTAAATCCAGGTAAAGTATTTCCAACATTACATAGATGTTCTGAGCTTGGTCGTGTTCATGTCCATCAGGGAAAAACACGGTTTCCAGATATTCCACATTTTTAGAGGATAACCATGAGTTCAGTGTTCAGTCCAAATACTCTTAAGGAATTATTAGACTGTATCAAGTTAGCTTGTGATAAGGGAGACAAATTCGAGATTCGTGGCCAAGGGTCTAAACGGAGTTGGGGTAGGCCTGTTCAGAATTGCAGTGTTCTCGATCTAAGTAAATTATCTGGAATATTATTTTACGAGCCGAGAGAATTGGTTTTGTCTGCTATTGCCGGCACCCCTATGAAAAACATTATAGAAACACTAAAAGATAATAATCAATATTTAGCCTTTGAGCCCCCAAATTTATCATTTCTTTATGGAGAGCCTGATAATCATGGAACAATAGGTGGAGTTATTGCGACCAATCTTTCTGGTCCCCGGAGATTAAGTGTTGGAGCCGCTCGCGACCACTTATTGGGATTTGAAGCAGTTAGTGGGGCTGGTGAATATTTTAAATCCGGCGGACGTGTGGTAAAGAATGTTACTGGATTTGACCTATCTAAATTACTTGCCGGTTCTTTTGGAACGCTAGCGGCAATGACCTCAATTACAGTAAAGGTTTTGCCTCACCCTAATAAAAGTAGAACGCTTTTAGTCAGGGGACTTGAGAACAAAGTCGCAATAAATACACTGTGTGAAAGTTTATCTTTATCTCTTGAGGTTAGTGGAGCAGCCCACCTCCCAGCCGGAATTGCAAGTAAGTCGAGTGTTCCTTATATATCATCTAGCAACTCTTCTGCCACAGTGATTAGATTAGAAGGACACGCACCTTCGGTTGCGGCTCGCTGTAAGATAGCAAAAGAAGTATGGCGGCAGTATGGAGATATTGAAGAACTTCACACTCATAATACAGAAAAACTCTGGAAAGAAATTTCAGGAATAGTAACATTCTTAGACCAAGAAACTGATCAAATTTGGCGTATTTCTGTCCCTCCATCACAGGGCGCTGATTTATTGTTTAAGCTTAAAGAAAAACTCAAATTTGATGCATTTTTTGATTGGGGTGGTGGACTAATCTGGTTATCAGAGAGTAATGAGACTAAATACTCAGAAAGGATAATTCGTCAAGTCATGAGTGAACAGAGCGGTCACGCAACTCTATTCAGAGCTAGCAATAAAGATAGAAAGAGTTTTGATGTATTCAACCCTCAGTCAAATGCATTAATGAATATTACTCGAAAAATTAAAAAAAACTTTGATCCTTATGGTGTTCTTAACCCTGAACGAATGTATGAAGGCGTATGAAAACAAAATTTACTAGTGAACAAAGAGACCAACCTATGATTCAAATTATGGAGGACAATCTCCGTAAGTGCGTGCATTGCGGTTTCTGCCTTCCTGTTTGCCCGACTTATTCTATTCTAGGTGACGAGCGAGATAGTCCCCGGGGGCGTATTTACTCAATCAAGAATATGCTTGAGAAAGGCGGTGAACCAAGTAGCCAAATCGTTAAGCATGTAGACAGGTGTTTGTCGTGTTTAGCATGCATGACGGCATGTCCGTCAGGTGTAGATTATCAACATTATATCGATCATGCGCGATCGTATATTGATAACACCCACCGCCGTCCATTAATTGATAAATTATTTCGTTGGTTAATAGCGACTGTGATTACTAATCAAAGGATCTTTGTTGTAGCAATTACTGCATCTATAATTTTTAAACCAATATTAAAAATATTTGGTAAAAAAATAAATAATCTCGTTAATCTTGTACCGAGACAATTAACAAAAAAGAAAATTTCTGATCATGATGCCTCTTTCATGGCCGAGGGCAAAGAAGTAATACGTGTCGCACTGCTCCCTGGTTGTGCGCAGCGCACGCTCAGACCCTCAATAAACGAGGCATCTATTAGATTACTCAACAGAATGGGGGCAACAATTATTATTCCAAAAAATATTAATTGTTGTGGAGCAATAAATTATCATCTTGGAGCGGAAAGTGCCGCTCTGACGAAGGCACGATCAAATATTGATGTATTGATTAATGAAATAGAAAGTGATGGACTTAATTATATTATTAGTAACTCGGCAGGGTGCGGTACACATTTAAAAGATTATTTTTCTCTGTTCAAAAACGACCCAATATATTTAGAAAAGTCAGAGCGTATTTCTAGAATTACGAGAGATATTACAGAGGTTTTATCTACGCTGAGGGCACCAAATTCAAAAATTTCTGAAGAGCCTTTGATTGTCTACCACGATGCCTGCTCTTTATTGCATGGCCAAAAGATTAAAAAAGCTCCAAGAGCATTACTTAAAAAATTTGGGTTTCAGATTATTGAAATTCCTGGCAATCACTTTTGTTGCGGATCTGCTGGTACTTTCAATTTAATTCAGATTGATTTAGCTAGAAAACTAAAATTTGAGAGAGTAAATAAAATAAACTCACTTATAAAAAACCAATCTATTCAATTTTTAGTTACTGGAAATATTGGTTGTATAACTCAAATGGCTAGTGAGATCTCAATTCCGACAGTTCACACGGTTGAATTATTAGATTGGGCAACAGGGGGACCTCGCCCAATTTCTTAACGTTATTTATTTGATAAATACGAATTTAAAATCCTAGTAAGCCAAAAACACCTATTGCTGGCCCAGGTCCTTGGGCCCCTGATAACATGTTTTGAATTAACCCCTGACTATTTTGTGAGATAATATTTATATTATTAATTGCAAGATTAAACTTGAGATTTGCCGCTTTATCGCGGGCAGCATTTTCTGAAATCTCTTTACTGATAATAGTGGATACATTTTTTTCTAATAAATTTATTTTTTCATTGATTAAATTATTATTCCCTTGAAGTAGCGAGGTGTTGGCTTTGAACCGAGTAGAATTAGAGTCGAAGTAGGTAATGGCTTTATCAATATCATTAATTGCGTTTTGTATAGAAATATCATCTGTAAAATTATTATAAAATTCTGAGGTTAGAACCTCAAGGCCTCCTCGATTAAGTATCCCATTTAATGTTTCAGTACCATTGGTAAGTGAGACTTCATCAGTTGAACTGTTAAAACTAGATATATTTAAGTCGATTGCTGAAACGTGTTTTCCTGTAGGAGACCCTGTGCCGTCATTTAAGTGCTGTGAATACAGACGTTGATTTGCATCTAGGCGCCACGCGAAGCCGTCTTGGTCAATAATCTCAAATTGACTACCTAAGTAGGAGCCTTCAATCTTTGTGAAACCGCCGGTTTGATTGGTCGAAGTATAAAGATCTTGTGTCTTCCATTCAGGACCAGTTGTATTACCTATTAAATTGATAAGCCTACTCTGAATAAGTTGATTAGCGCCGTTGGCCCTAGAATTTATTTTCTCCAGTAACTCGTTAAATTCAGTGGATAAGGTTACTCTTTCTTCGGGAGAATTCGAGCCTAGTTGCGTTTGTAGTTTCGCTTTCATAGAGTCTAAATGTAATTCTATAAAACTTGACGCGTTTTTTGCCTTAGTTGCTGCAGAGACATTTTCTGAGATTCTATTTTTGAAATTTTGTAATCGGGCGATTTTCTGTCGAGTTCTTATAAGCTCGCCGTTATTTTCAAAGTCTACGGCGGTATTTGCTTTTTGTTCTTCTAGGCGTTTAACTAATTGCTGGGTAATAGTTATAATAGAGCTTTGGCCTGATACATCATTTTTTGCTACCTGAGCGTTAGTAACTTCTCCAATACTGGATGCCATTTTATTATCTAAACCTTATTTTAATTCTATAACCCATTAAATTTCCTAATGTTAACTTTAGTGTAAACTAGTTACTTTTCAGTAAATAATTTAAATTGAGTTTTTTCTCTAAATATAAAACCAAGTTTAGATCTTTTAGTTTGAATCTCTCTAAAAAGATTGTACCGTGAAATAGTGGGTCTTTTACTTTGATAGGTGCAGAATGTCAGATAATATAGCTTTAATTGTTGGTGCGGGACCAGGTTTAAGTGCATCTTTAGCAAAGAGATTTAATAGTGCTGGAATGAAATGCATTTTGGCCGCTAGAAATATTAATAAGTTGAGTAAATTAAAGAGTGAGACCAACTCAAATGTTTATGAATGCGATGCCTCAGAGCCAGGAGACGTTAAAAATTTATTTGCGAATGTTGAAAATGATTTTGGCAGCCCAGAGGTAGTAATATTTAACGCCAGTCAAAGAGTGCGAGGGCCAATTACCGATATTAATTCAGATGAAGTGAAGTCTGCTTTATTAACTACCTGTTATGGCGGCTTCTTGGTTGGACAAGAGGCCGCGAGACTAATGCTCAAGTCAGGTAAAGGTACAATTATGTTCACGGGAGCATCTGCTGGCGTAAAGGGTTTTGCTCAGTCGGCTACGTTCGCTATGGGAAAGTTTGGTTTGCGTGGTTTGGCGCAAAGTATGGCGCGTGAACTGCATCCTCAAAATATACATGTCGTTCACGTCATAGTTGATGGCGGGATATCTTCAATGGAAAAGGGTAGAGTTTTTGAGGGTAATGAAGATAGTCTCTTGTTGCCTGAATCCATCGCCGATACATATTATCATTTGTATCAACAACATCGTTCATCTTGGACTTGGGAAATAGAAGTGCGCCCTTGGGTAGAGAAATTCTAAAAGTTGAAACAATTAGCTCATATCCATAGCACGCTTATAAAGATCCAGCATAACCTCTTGTTCCTGTCGATCATTAACGTCAAGTTTTCTGAGGTTGATTAGCTGCCGCAGAATTTTGACATCAAAACCAGCCGATTTGGCTTCTAAATATATTTCTCGAATATCGTCGGACAAAGCTCTCTTTTCCTCTTCGAGATTTTCTATCCGCTCAATAATTGTTCTTAATCTGTCACTATGGATTCCCGCAACATCAGCCATAATTTCCTCGTTTAAAATTGGATTTAAGTTTATTATATTTCTATATACCAATTGGCCATACTACAAGTTCGTTCGAAAAGTTATATCTTATCTCAATATTGCTGTATTTTATGAATTTCCGAATTATTGATAATATTTTTTAAAATCTTCGAGATTAATGTGGCCCAATAGATTATTTGCTCAGGAGTATCAACTAAATCTTGCCGTATTTCGATTGCACAATGAGGTAATCCGCGGCTTCCAGCATGATAGTCTAAAGTATAATAGAATTCTTTTCCTGAATATGGTTTATTATCTCCAACGATTAAGTTGTCTTTATGATTGGTTAATTCTCTTATCAAAATGCCTGCAACCCTTGGGTCACGATCCCACAGAACGCCAACATCCCAGAGTCTTCTCACCCCCCCAACCGACCTCATGATTTGAGTAAAAGTATGGATCGAAAAGATAATAGGGGTTTTATTCAATGGATTTAATTTTCCCTTAAGATAATCAATCTGCTTTCTAATTGCATTATGATAGGGCCAAAAGTAGTTTTTAAGTCGGTTCTCCCGATTAATTTTTGTGAGGTTTTTGTTACCTGTAATGGAAATATTATCGCTTATCTCTGGAGTAGCATTTGGATCCGATGGATCACGATTGGTATCAATAATAAGACGAGAGATTCCGCATAAAATAGCAACAGAATCTAACATTTTGGATATCTGTAAAGTAATCTCTGCAGCTCCGATATCCCATGCGATATGTTCTTGTAGCTGGTTTGAGGTAAGACCAAGATCTTTGTATTTGGCGGGAATGTAATTGCTCGCATGGTCACAGATCAATAAAAGAGGACTATTGCTG
>MDTB01137674.1_pt1 | contig 38260 bp, 37 predicted proteins | sample 811161 | NCBI WGS metagenome assembly MDTB01 (sample SAMN05326650, study PRJNA326480) | marine metagenome | isolation source: seawater | place: Mediterranean Sea | collected 2009 | reverse complement strand
CGAAGGCCCAAGAAGACAGAATTCGTGAACAGGAACTTACTGAGAGTATTGGTTCTTCAGAACTCATTCCAATTACGGAATCTAATCAAATTGAAGAAATTAATTCATTCACTGTAGTTGAATTGAAATCCAAATTATCAGAAATGGGGCTAAAGGTAAGTGGTAAAAAATCTGAATTAATTGAACGTCTGAATCAAGCTTTCAATAATTCTCATCAATCTCAAACCCCGTCTGATGAATCAATCAATAATCTTGAAAATGAAAAGGGTGTTATCTTAGTTGATCAATCTGCAATTTTAGATTCCTCTGTATTACATGAACAAGATGCCGAGAATGGGATATTTCATGATGCTAATCCCAGTCAATCTAAACTGAGAAAATCGCTAATATATGGCCTCATTTCTAGAATACTGGCATCAATATATGTGCTCCTTGGACTAACTGTAATCGGCGTTTTTGAAGGCTGGTTCGCGGATTTCTTTGGTCAATTTGGGTCCACTATTATTGGGTATGCTGAGCGATTCTACGAAGGCTATGGGGGGATGACTGACACTACAGATTTTATTCTTCGAATTGATGTTGCTGTAGGGTTCTTTCTTGCGGCTTATTGGATGTTAACAAGACGGGCTAAATGGACATTTTATGTGATGCTGTTTACAATCCCATCGTCGATTTTGTTCAGAATCATTGTAGCAATTAATGCTGGTACGATTGATGGAGTTTTAGACTATGGTCCTCCACTCATCGATGTCATAAGTTCGGTTCCGTTTTTGGTAACTGCTGCTGTGCCTTGGATGGCAACCCATGAACTCGGCTTGTTGCCTGATTCTGAAGATAGGGGATTAATCCATATCGTTGATGAAGCGGAAGAAGGGTTAATTGGTGATACCGGTAATCTTGCCCTGAATCATATGGACCAGTTTGCAGTAACCCGGCCAACACCCCCTCGGCGCCGCCGACCAATGGAACTGTTCTACGAAGGTGTGTTCCTCCTTGTGTCAATGGTATTATGGCCTCTCACCATCGGTACTCATTTCCTTCTTGCTCTTGAGATCCCGACAAGATATGGTACATGGACAATGGAAGCAAATGCATTGACTCTTCTAGCCCCATTGTATGCTCTTTCTCTTATCTCTGCATGGGTAGTCGTACGAAGCGATCGAGAGGCTCGAGGCGGTCCTCTCTATACAAAGGAGAAGGAAGCTTATCAGAAGTTCATGGATCAATTCCTATCTCTGAAAGAGGCCTACTATGAGCGTCAAGCCAAGCGCCTCAATATGGACGACTCTGAATGAGCCCCTATTGTCGTTGACGAATCGCCTCTATTGCTAAGCAAGACATGGCAACCTGTAGGTTGTAACTCGGAATGAATCCATTCATCGGGAGCCTGACTATCTCATCGGCAGCATCGAGTGTTTCTTGGCTTACTCCATCACGTTCAGCTCCAACTACAATCAGTGTATCTCCCACAAGGTTTGCTTCCCAGGGCGGTATGGTGCCTACATCTTCGGCAACAACGATCCTGAATCCATTTTCTCTTGCTAATTTTAGGATTTCTTCCGTATCTGTGTAATGTACTGGGATGAATCTTGTCGCTTTCATGCTGGATCCTTTTACTGCACTTCTTTCGGCATGATTCATTTTGTTGCTTATCAGCACCGCATTTGCACCACTAACTTCCGCGGTTCGAATGCAGAATCCCATATTGGTGGCGTACTGGACTCCATCAAGTAACCAGATCAGCCCCCCATTTCCGAATACATCACTCAGAGGAAGATTAGGTTGCCTTCCAACTAGTGCTAAGGCGATTGCATGTTCTGGCTCTCCTTTCGTTGCAGGAGTTGCCATTCTCCAGATATCGGTTTGACTTCCTTCTTCGATTTTCACGTTCTTTTCATCGCATAATTTACGAATCAAATCCAATTCAGGTGTATCGTTTCCTCGTTCTAGAAGGACCAATGTTGCCTCATCATTCTCTAGAGCAGAAATGACTGCCTTGATTCCTCGTCTCTGAAGCACAAATTTCCCAATCGTCTATTCCTCATGAGTTTGCCTAATCTCAGCGTTCTATCAAATGATGATTTTTGGCAAAGGATTCAATTCCTACCGTCACTCGTAACGTTTTGATGAGAGGGCAGTCGTCTTGGATTTGGTTCATGTTTGGCATGATACAGTTGTTCTTCGGTGCTGGCATGCCCGTCGAATATCAGCTTCTAGGTCAGTTGTTCGGCGCAAGTGGTGGAGGTTTCATCGTTCTCGCTGTTTACTTCCTTTTCCGTAAGGACAAGGCATCTCCGATGAACGCTGTAACCAAGAAAGCAGAGCGGACTACCTTGATTCGTGGAGAGGATGGTGTGCTCTACGAGGTTCCAATCAAAACACCGAATTCACGATTCACTCTAGTTCTCAATATCATCTGGGTAGTTATACTTCTTTTTGGGTTCATCATGCAGTCATGATTGAGGGATTTGCATGGTCGGCGATTTGGTCGATCGTGCAATTACAAGCCCCATTAACGACTTGATGGGTGGGTACTATGTGTTCCTTCGTCGTTTGCTTCTTCCTGCGATTTTCATCCTCATTTTTCTGCTGGTCTTCGATATATCCAATGGGAGCTCGGTATTAGCTGCGATAATCACGGGTGGATCTCTCGGGCCAGTCCTTCTTCTTGAGCAGTGGTTCATCATTAGGTTGGCTGAATCAAATGCCCCTCAGAACCCTGAGAAATCGTGAATATTGTGCGAAGCGGTCATATCCAAGAATCTCCGCCCCTTGTTTATGTCGTTGTTTTCGGAAATCCTAGAATTCTTCGGAATTGAAAGCCTCGTTGGCATCGAACTCTTGTTCTTTGGAGCAGCCTTTCTCGGAGGATGCTTATTCCTTGTATGGTTTGTTTTGATGATGGTGGGTGGCGCAGTTGGCGATGTCGCCGGAGACATGTTTGGAGCAGATATCGGTTTAGATGCTGATCTTTCATTCAAGGCCTTGACATTCCAAGGAATTAGTGCCTTCACAATGATGTTTGGACTAATTGGACTCGCAATCATGTCCGCTAACAACAACAGTACTTTGGCACTCTTAGGAGGCTCAGCATCGGGGGGTGCCTCGATGTGGCTTGTAGCCAAGGTTTTCCAAGGCTTCACGAAGTTGCAGAGTTCTGGTAATGTACGCATGGATGAGGCAATTGGAGCACGAGGTACGGTTTACCTCAAAATACCTGCTTCCGGAACTGGTCAGGTATCTGTGACCTTCCAGGGCAATGAGCGAACACTCGAAGCGACCTCAAATGGTGATATGGAGATTCAGACTGGTACCTACATCACAGTCGTTGACCGTATCGGGACCACTCTGATTGTCGAACCACTTACTGGCATGAAGGCTCGTTCCTCAGATGAATCAGAATGATGTTCCATCGTTGGATATCACTCATCAAAGAATTGATTATGTTCGGCTAATCATTTTGCCCTATGGACCGCCCATCCTTCGTCCGCGGACTAACTTTGATGATTGCCCTTGCGACTTTGCCTCTCGTTTCGGCGCAAACCGATGATGGCGACGGTGATGCCGTCGCAGCGATTCTGATGGTGGCCATATTTGCTATCGTTCTCTTACTTATTGCATTGATTATATTCTTCGCTCAGCGATATCGTCGCTGTCCGCCCGACAAGGTCCTCGTTGTCTATGGTCGAACAGGAGCAGACCGCTCCTCCAAGCCAGTTCACGGCGGAGGTGTTCTTGTTTGGCCTCTGATTCAGGACTATGATTACCTTGATCTTAAGCCGATGACCATCAATATTGATCTCAGGAATGCACTTTCTGTACAGAACATCCGAATCAATGTACCTAGTACTTTCACAATCGCTGTGTCTACTGAGGACACAGTCATGACCAATGCGGCAGAGAGGCTTCTCGGCCTTACTCCACAGGCTATCGAGGAGATGGCTCGTGATATCATCTTAGGACAACTACGTCTTACTGTTGCAACTCTAACAATTGAAGAGATTAACCAAGACCGTGACTCTTTCATGGCACAGATTCAGCGCAACGTCGACATTGAATTGCGTAAGGTCGGACTCAGTCTGATTAACGTGAACATCGTCGATATTACCGACGAGTCGGATTACATTGACAGTATCGGTAAGAAGGCCGCTGCAACTGCAGTCGAACAAGCTCGTGTCGACGTTGCAGAGCAGGAGCAGTACGGTGCTATTGGTAAGTCCAAAGCAGATCGCGCAAAAGAGATCGAAGTCGCACAAAACGTCGCCATGTCGGACAAGGGGAAGAAGCAGGCAGAGCAAGATCGGCGTGTGTATGTCTCTGAGCAGGAAGCAATCGCAGTGGGTGGTGAAAACTCGGCACGTGCTGACATTGCTCGTTCCAATGCAGATCTTGCAGAGCAGGAAGCGGAAGCTAACAAGCGTGCAATGGTTGCAAGGAATCTTGCTGAAGCTGAGATTCAGAAGGCCAAGTTCATCGAAGAGGAAGAGCGTTTGAAGGCAGAAGAGATTGTTCGTGAACAGATTACGAAGCAACAAATCGAGATTGCTGCAGAGGCCGAGGCTGAACGCCAACGGCGTGTCGCAAAGGGTGAAGCGGATGCTATCCTAATGCGTTACAAGGCAGAAGCTGAGGGTCAGCAGGCTGTTCTTGATGCTAAGGCAGCAGGTTACGAGAAACTTATCGCCGCAGCTGGCGGCCGCACTGGTGACGCATCGACACTTCTCATGGTCGAGAAGATTGAATCCATGGTTAATGCACAGGTTGAAGCTATTCGCAACATGAAGATCGATAAGGTCACAGTATGGGATGGTGGAGGAAATAATGGCGATGGAAGCGCGACCTCAAACTTCGTGAGTAGCCTAGTAAAGTCGCTACCTCCGATTCACGACGTGGCGAAGATGGCAGGCGTTGATCTCCCAGCCTACTTGGGCACTGTATCCGATCCAGCAGAAGATTCAGAGTGATTCTGCTCTTGTTCTTCTCAGTGTTGAACAGTCACCCTCATGAATCGTCGTCGATTCGTCGTGTCATGAACCGTGATGTTGTAATCGTCGGTGGTGCCCGCACCCCATTCTGTGAATGGCAGGGAGGAAAGCGTGGTGACGGGGCACCTGGTGGCCTGTTGAAGGATATTAGTTCAGAAGAACTTGGCGCGATTGCAATCCGCGGCGCTCTTGAGAAGACAGGGACTTCGCCTAGTGCTGTAGACCATGTTGTGATGGGCTATGCTCTACAGACCTCTGATCAAGCAATTTTCGGGGGTCGGCACGCAGGGTTACGGGCAGGCATCCCACAGGAAGTCCCTATGCTCACTCTATCTCGTATCTGTGGTAGCGGTGCACAGTCTGTAGTGACTGGCGCTCAGATGATTATGCTTGGTGAAGCAGATACTATTGTTGCTGGAGGTATGGAAAATCTCTCCCAAGCCCCACATGTACTCCGAGGTATGCGGGATACGTATCGATTAGGAAGGCCTCCTCAGGAGGGTGAAGTAATTCCCAAGGCGATGGAGGATTATCTCTTTACTAATCTGCTCGATAGCATGTGTAATTCATTCATGGCGCAAACCTCGGACGAGATTTGTTCTCGCAAGGGAGTCAAGCGTGAGGATGCGGATGCATTTGCTGTTATGAGTCACAGTCGCACGGCGGCAAGTATTGATTCCGGACTCTTCGACGAGGAGATTGTATCCGTTGAGACGCCGGATGGTGTTGTCGGCCCGAAGGATGAGGATCATGTTGTTCGTGGTACTTCCGAGGAATCTCTTGCTGGTTTACGTGCCGCGTTCGGCCCGGATTCCCTTGTAACTGCAGGTAATGCCTCTGGTGTTGTTGATGGTGCCGCTGCTCTCATAATCAAGTCGGCCGAGAAAGCCAAGGAGGATGGAGATGCACCTCTTGCCCGCATTGTCTCTTGGGGCATCGTGGGCCTTGATCCTGCTATCATGGCCTATGGTCCAGTGCCCTCTAGCAGAAAAGCGTTGGAGAAAGCTGGCCTTACTGTGGATGACATTGATCGTTGGGAAATTAATGAAGCATTTTCAGGACAGGCTGTTGCTTGTGTCCGTGATCTTGGCCTCGACTTTGAGAGGGTCAATGTCAACGGCGGAGCTGTTGGCCTCGGCCATCCTCTCGCTGCTACCGGGACGCGCCTCTTGTTGACTCTCGCGCTCGAACTACGCCGAAGTGGCGGCCGTTATGGTGTTGCAACCGCTTGTATCGGCGGTGGTCAAGGGATCGCCGTAGTCATTGAGGCCATGTAGGTGGTCTAGGTTGGACCATCTCATCCTCGTGCTGGTCCTTGTCTTTCTTACTGGTTTCTTGTTTGCACCCCTTGGCTTAGGTGGTGGGTTGCTTTTCGTTCCGATTCTGCATTATGTCGCCGGTTTACCTCTAGATGCTTCTGTGCTCATTATCTCCCTTATTCTCACTGGTTGTGTCTCTTACGGTTCAGGTTTTGTACATCGTAAGGAAGGCCTGATGGCAGACGAAATCATTCGAACTACTGCACCGTTTGCATTTCTTGGGGCAATTATTGGCGCCTTTGTCGTTAATGCGATGGGCGATTCTCTCGATCCAGTGTTCAAATCCCTCGCGATGTTTGTACTTATTTGGGCATTGATCAAGACGACACGTCGTATTCGTCATGGCCGTTCTGAGAAGGATGGGGGGGAGATTGAATCTCTTCCACTACGTGCAGGTGTTGGCTTTGGTGGAATGGTTAGTTCAGTCCTTGCAATAGGTGCAGGCGCAGTTTACATCCCAGTGTTGAACCAATTCGGTGGTCTTGGCTCGCGGCGAGCGATTGGTACTAGCCTTGGATTGATGATGGTGGTCGTTCCAATCGCGGTCTTAGTCCACGGTTTGCTATACTCTGACCCGTGGCCTCAGGTCGATGCTTTGGCCTTTCTCGTGCTTGGCGTTATCGCAGGGTCTGTCATTGGAGCTCGAGTAGGTCTACGCATCTCTGACCCGATTATTCTCCGTATTTTTGTAGGCCTACTCCTGATTATTCTCTCTCGCTATGCATGGGATCTAACTAATCAGATTCTGCTCTAATCAGAGCACTGATCCAATGATTAGTGGGCCCGCGACCCAAGCGCCGATTGAGGATCCGATGTTACCCATCACGGTCACGAGTAAGACGCGACCCGCCCGATTTGTGAAAAGTAGACGCAGGCTGTCTAGCAGTAGGAACTCTTGGAGATCTTTGTTCCTCGGTGCACTAAATTTCAGTTGAGCCGCTCCTGCAAACCATCCCGCTGCCAATGTTGGATTAAGTGATGTGATAGGCGATGCTATTGCAGCCGTCAGAATTGAGATGGGATGCCCTCCTACAATTAGTACGCATATGGCTGCACAGACGGCATTGATTCCTAGCCATAGCAGCGTACTATCGAGTAGCGCCTGTGTATCGCCCTTTGCCAGAAGGAAGGCTACAACACCGATCATTAATGCGGGCAGTGCGAATGGGATTGCCTTGCGGATTAGCCCTGGAGGGGGTGTCGAATCAATTTCCTTGAGATGTTCTTGTGAAGCAGGGTCGCCCCTTAGGACATCTTCGACTCCTGAAAGATGCCCTGCTCCGATGACTGCCAGCACTCGTCCTTTAGTTGACTCTTGACGGATTCTCTCACCAAGGTAGCAATCCCTCTCATCGATTAGGACTTCTCCAGCAGCGGGAATCATTTGTCGCAGTTCCTCCATCATACTACTGATGAGATCTAGATCTTCTGGAATCGAGTCAACATCAATCTCCTCTTCCTCCTCGGGCGCGATTAATGCCGTGAGGAGCCGAAATCGTTGGATTAATCCCATTTTCGCCCATGCTCTTCTGAGTGTGATGCGGACATCTCGGTCAACCAGTGCAACGGGGATTTCTCTTTCTCTGGCTTCTTCTACAGCAGTGAGTAAATCCACGCCTGGCATTTCTCCCGTTTCCAACCCCATCTTCCTTTGCTGAGTCGCCAGCATTGCTTGGAATAGGAGTAGAGGAGCACGCCCATTCCTGATCGCAACTCCTAGAGTTTCCTCATCAAAGGTCTGAGGGTCCTCTAAAGCGACAAGTCGTGATTCATCAAGTTCAACGGCAATTCGTTCAGGTTGGTAAATCTCGATCTGTTGTTTGACAAGTTCAGCTGATGCACGACTAATATGTGCAGTTCCAACGAGGCGGATGCCCTCGCCGATATCTACTACTGCAGCAGATTCGATTCTCTCTTCAACAACTTCCGAGGAAGGTGGCGTCATATCCTCCTCATCTATCATCTCCGAGCCTCCAATTCAGCGAGGGTTCTGCCGAGATCCACATGTTCCGCTACATCATGAACACGTAAGATGTCGACACCAACCTTCTGTGCATGTGCAGCGACCCCTAATGTCCCTGCGAGACGTTCACTTGTTTCTGTTCGATCGAGTAGGTCCCTGAACATCGATTTCCTACTGACTCCCCAAAGAACAGGTAGTTGATGTGGGCCGCGTATCCAATCAGCATCGGAGAGCAGGGCAAGATTGTCTTCCAATCGCTTGCCAAATCCAATTCCTGGATCGAGGCAGATTCGATCAGGGGGGTGACCTGCTTCGATTAGGCTATGAGCGCGGCCAATTAACTCGTTTGCAACATCTGTACGTGCTTCAGAGTAATGTGGCTTGTCTTGCATCGACAGCGGATCGCCTTGCATATGCATGATGCACACTCCGGCACCCATACTGAGCACGAGTTCAGCCATCTCGGGATCACGTAGGCCGGAGACGTCGTTGATTAGATTGGCACCAGCTTCGAGAGCCAAGCGTGCAACTTGTGGGCGCCGAGTATCGACAGATATTGCAATTTCAGGGTGCATCCTTCTGACTGCTTCGATGATTGGGATGACGCGCTTTTTCTCCTCGTCGACATCCACTGGGTCTGCTCCTGGTCTCGTCGATTCACCACCGATATCGATCCAGTCGGCTCCGTCTCCTTGCATTTTGGCGACCTGTTTGAGGGCAGCCTCTACTCCATTGGTTCGGGAGTCAGCATGGAACGAGTCAGGTGTCACGTTCAGGACGCCCATTATCCGGGGCCTCCCATCAGGTCGGCGACGGAGAATCGTAGACCAGTCGGGCATCCGAGCCTACGAGTCAAGGCATGCTTTATCATGTGCTGGGCGTGAGTGCTTGAGCATGGGTCCGGAGGATGCTCTCTCTAGCAAGGGTGAGGAGGCAGAGATGTCGAGGCTATCGGTAAGTGGAACACTCAGCGTTCCAGACAAGGAACAGCTTGAACTTGCTGAAGCGATTCTCGCCCGTTTGAATCCCGCCGATTCACATGAACTTCGGCAGATGTCTACTCGATTCGGTCTTGTTTCCGGAATGCTTCTCATGATTGTCGCTCTTTTCTGGTTCCTTGCAATTCATGTTGCAGGTAATGAATGGGGGGGGAATTCTGGGCCGAGTTCCATCTTGTTTGATCTGAACTTCAGCCAGATTTCTTGGTTAGTCCCAGTCCTTGTCTTCCTCGCTACACTCCTCGTCTCACTCTCAAGGGAGCGCGGAGGAGCAATCACCGCGACCCTTGGAGGTGTATTCTTGATTCTCGTAATCTACCTCGCAATCGAACCGATTGGCCACGCAATGCTTGCTACAGAGGGTTCGGATCTCATGATTTCGCTGATGCAAACAGTCCGACTGGGGATTCTTGGTGTTCTTGTTCATTACAGTGCTCGCCACTTCTTAGATGCGATGTTGGTGACATGGGTTCGTTCAGTTCTAGCAGGATTTGACGTGGTTCTCGCCCCTCAGGATGAGGATTAAACGAGCGGAATCCCCAAAGCATACGGCAAGAGCCGATGTCCATGTCCTCGGGGCCACCAATCCATGTCTTGCGGTTGGGGCATCGTCGTGAGCGTGACAAGCGCATCACTTCTCATCTAGGCCTGACTGCACGTGCATTCGGCGCTGATTGTTTCATTCTCGCGGGAGAGGAGGATCCTAATGTCTTGGAGACGCTTGAGTCTGTCACGACTCGCTTTGGTGGTGATTTTGAGGCACGACATGAGAAGCGGCCCTTGGGTTGGTTACGTCGGTTTGCGAACGAGGATGCAGGCGATGGATCTCCTGGTGTGGCTATACATTTGACGATGTATGGTCGGCCTTGGCGCGACGTTATTCCAATGCTTCGGAGGGATCGTCCAATGGCTATCGTGGTAGGTGGTGCAAAGGTTCCTGGTGAGGTGTATGGAATCTGTCAATACAACGTCGGTATAGGTAATCAACCACATTCTGAGGTTGCTGCTCTTGCAGTATTTCTTCGTGACCTTTTACCCACTGGGTCATCTCCAGTTGAGTTTCCAGGGGGGGAGATAGATATCGTCCCTAGCCCCTCTAACAAGCATGTGAATCAGGTCGGAACCAACGAAGACGAATAAAATTCGCTGAGTAGGTTACAACCCTCTTTTTACCGCCAAGAATTAAGGAGCGTTCATAGCGAAATGAACTGATGTCAAAGGGCGAATCCGAGGTTGGTTTCCGTCCCGGCCGGGGTGTTCCTGGCGTATCTGAGTCCTTTGTGGGGGAGGATGCAGCGGATTGTCTCGTTCTTGGGGCCGAACATGGGCATTCGTCCGCCTCGGGCCTCGGGGTTCTATTACTCGCAGATGGCGGCCGGTACGAAGGTGTTCTCTTTGGCGCTGACACCATTGCGGAAGGTGAACTTGTCTTTACCACTGGAATGACTGGTTTTCAGGAGTCTCTGACGGATCCATCGTTTGCGGGGCAGGTGCTGACATTCACTTGGCCACTTCTCGGCAACTATGGCGTGATTCCAGGGATATCCGAATCCAGAAGGGTCTGGCCTCGAGGAGTCGTCTGTAGGCAAGCCATTGAGCAACCGGATCATCGTGACGCAGTAGGTTCAGTCCACGATCTACTTCTGGCGCATGGGGTTCCGGGAATCCAAGGGGTCGACACCCGCTCAATCACTCGAAGAGTCCGGGAGTATGGTACACTCCTCTGCGTATTTGGGCCAATTGAGATGGAAGATGCTCTTTTAGCGAGACTTAAGGCTTCAAAAAGTCCCGATCTTGACGATCTCGTTGATGAGGTATCGAGGGACGACACCGTCATCCTGAATCCTGGGGCTACCAATGATTCTGGAGACCGTCTCCCTCGGCTTATCGCTCTTGATTGTGGTGTGAAATACAATATCTTGCGTGAATTATGTCGAAGATTCGAGGTCATCTGGGCGCCAGCGGATTCTTCTTTCGAGACATTGGTTCAAGACCATCAGCCAGATGCGTTTTTCTGTTCTAACGGTCCAGGAGATCCTGCCCATTCTGGTGCAGCGACTTCAGCTAGGAGAGTAATTGCATCAGCAATTGACGCAGGGTACCCTACGATGGGGATTTGTCTTGGCCATCAATTGTTAGGGTTGGCCGCAGGTCTTCGGACTTACAAGTTACTTTACGGTCATCGTGGAGCTAATCAGCCGGTCGTCGACCTCGCTGATGGTACGGTAAGAATTACCTCCCAGAATCACGGATTTGCAGTTGCAGATCCCGAGCAGGGAATGTTGGCGCCACATCCTACTGGTGCCTGCTCTGATGTGGCGCCAAATGCTATCGGAACCGATGTCGAAGTACGTTATGTGAATGCTAACGACAGAACCGTCGAAGGACTTGACGTGATTGGAAGGCCTGCATTCTCCATCCAGTATCACCCTGAGGCTTGCCCCGGACCTCATGATGCGAGTCCCCTCTTCGATCGATTCTCCTCTATTGTTGCCGAGCATCTTGGTTCATCTGCCCCTGAGAATCTCCCTCCTGTGGCAACGCCGTCACTATTAGGCGGTGAGAACTGATGCCTAAGCGGACTGATATCCAGCGAATTCTTCTCCTAGGAAGCGGTCCAATTCGAATCGGACAGGCTGCTGAGTTCGATTTCTCTGGTTCTCAAGCTTGTCGTGCCTTACGGGCAGAGGGATACGAAGTCATACTTGTCAACAGCAACCCTGCGACAATTCAGAACGACCCATCGATGGCTGATCGAATCTACATCGAACCCCTTCTGCCCGATGTGGTCCGCCGCATTCTGGAGATCGAGAAGCCAGATGCTCTACTTGCTGGAATGGGTGGTCAGACTGCCCTGAACATCGCCTCTACACTTGCTCACGATGGTTCACTCGATGCGCTTGGCGTTGAACTGATAGGTTGTGAACTTGATGCCATTGATGACGCAGAGGACAGGGATCGATTCAAGCGAGTATGTGAGGAAATCGGCCTCCCCGTCCCGAGAGCAATCGCTTGTGCATCAATCGACGAGGTTCTTACAGCCGCCGAAGAGATAGGCGCTTTTCCACTTCTAATCCGTCCTGCTTTCACACTTGGCGGTTTGGGTGGAGGCACTGCATGGGATCGTGGTCAACTTGTTGAGATTGCGAGTCAAGGGATCTTGCACAGTCGAATCGATCAGGTACTGATTGAGGAGAGTATCCTTGGTTGGCAGGAGCATGAGTATGAGGTTATGCGGGACGCTGCTGACAACTGCATCATTGTCTGCACAATGGAGAATATCGATCCGATGGGCGTTCATACAGGTGAATCGACCGTTGTTGCTCCCCAACAGACTCTTTCTGATCGTGACCATCAGATGCTTCGAGATGCAGCCTTACGCCTCATACGCCGTTTAGATATCAAGGGCGGATGCAATGTACAATTCGCATTCAACCAAGAAACAGGAGAGTATCGAACAATCGAGGTGAATCCTCGTGTAAGCCGCTCTTCCGCTCTTGCATCGAAGGCTACCGGATACCCCATAGCCCGGATGGGGGCTCTCATCGCTGTTGGATACACTCTCGATGAACTCCCAAATCCCATCACTGGAAAAGGAACTACTGCTGCATTCGAGCCAACTCTTGACTACTGTGTAGTGAAGATTCCACGTTGGCCATTCGATAAGTTCCGTACTGCAGACCGGACCCTTGGAACTTCGATGAAGAGTACTGGCGAAGTAATGGCAATTGGGCGAACTTTCGAAGAGGCCTTCTTGAAAGCCGTTGCTTCATTGGAGATGGGGGCTCCTCATCCTCGGCCACTAACCTTAGCGGATGAATCTGAAGGCGAAGGGCAGATCGAGAGGGCCGCAACTCCGCTTCCCGATGAGACACTTGAGAATTGGTTACGTGTGCCAACAGATCGTCGAATGTTAGCATTAATTGAGGCCTTTAGGAGAGGATGGGGAATCGAGCGGGTCCGCGAGATTAGTGGGGGAATTACTCGCTGGTTCCTCCATCGTTTCTCTTCCTTGGCTGCTACTGAGATGGAAGTTATGGCTCACGCAGGTTCTCCCTCAGATATTGAGCCGGATGACCTTCAACGTTGGAAGGGCGCTGGTATGACTGACGCTCATATTGCCGATGCCTTAGCAGGCTTCCCTGCATCTGGTGTTAGAGAACTCGATCACGATCATGGTCCTCTTGGAGTGATGGCGCATCGTCACGAACTTGGTATTCATCCGGTCTATCGCATGGTGGATTCTTGTGCCGCAGAGTTTGCAGCGGTGACACCATACTACTATTCGACTTACGAGGGAGGTAGTGCCCCTCCTGGAATCGATACAGTCCCTCACGAGCGTCGTTCGCGTGAAGATGGATCTGTGGCATCCCGTCATGTGGTCATAGGGTCAGGTCCAATCCGGATTGGCCAGGGTATTGAGTTCGATTATGGATGTGTACATGCAGTCCAAGCAATCCGTGATGAAGGACATGAAGCAATTCTAATCAATAACAATCCAGAGACCGTATCGACAGACTTCGATACTTCAGATCGCCTTTACTTCGACCCTTTGAATCTTGAATGCGTTGTAGAGGTTCTTTTGCGTGAGAATGCCGATGGTCTCCTTCTACAGTTTGGAGGTCAGACCGCAATCAACCTCGCTCTACCTATGCATGAACGTCTCACGCATTTACGTGCTATGGGAATTTCCACTGAGCTCATCGGAACATCCCCAGATGCAGTTGATGAAGCGAGTGATCGTGAGAGGTTTGAGAAGTTTGCGAAAAAGCACGGCTTGAGAATGCCTGTGGGTCTTACCGGGGCGACCTCCCAAGAAGTACGTGCAGCAGTCGGGGAGATTGGTTACCCTGTGTTGATTCGTCCTTCTTACGTCCTAGGAGGTCGGGGGATGGAGATTCTGTCTGATGACAATCAACTTGATGCTTACATGTCTGAGGCATATATTACGCCCGATAAGCCGTTGTTAGTTGACCAATATCTTGGTGGAGCAATGGAACTCGACGTAGACTCCGTATGTGACGGTGAATCTGTCCTTGTCGGTGCAGTGATGGAACATCTTGAGGAAGCTGGAATCCATTCAGGTGATTCTACTTGCTTTATTCCTACACAGAATGTATCTGAGGACATCCTTCAGCAGGTAAAGAAGTGGACAGAGACGATCGGAGTAGGTCTTGGGATTCGTGGCTGCTTCAATATCCAGTTCGCGATTAAGGACGAAGTGCTCTATGTTCTCGAAGTCAATCCACGTGGAAGCCGTACCTTCCCGTTTGTTGCAAAGTCAACAGGAGTGCCTCTTGCACGTATAGCCGCGCTTCTTGCTCTTGGTGCTAAATTATCTGAGGTTGAGATTCCTCGTTTGGAAACTAACCTCGTTTGTGTCAAGGCTCCTGTATTCCCGTTCATCAAACTCCGGGGCCTTGATCCTGCTCCAGGACCCGAGATGAAGTCCACTGGCGAGGTAATGGGTTCACATGAGATTGCGGCAGCAGCCTACCTCAAGGCTAGGATGGCAACTGAGGTCCCAGTTCCAACATCCGGGGGAGTGTACATCACAGTTCGCGATTCTGACAAGACGGATGTAATCGCTCATGCAACTAGTTTGCATGAGATGGGTTTCATACTCCACGCTACTCCTGGAACAGCCCAGGTGCTTCGTGACCAAGGTGGCCTAGAAGTCAATACTGCGTATCGTATCGCTGAGAGGAAGAGCCCGGATGCGCTTGATCTTATGAGGCAGGGTGACATCCAACTAATCCTCAATACTCCATCGAAGTCAGGTGGAGCGATTCTAGATGGGAACATGATGCGTCGTCTCGCAGTCGAACTCAACATTCCATTCGTCACCACACTCAACGGTGCAAGGATGGAAGTCGAAGCAATTGGGGTAGCCAGAGAGGGCATGCCTGAACCGAGGCGCCTAATTGGCACCTAATCGATTCACTCCTCTTCCCCTTCGAGGTTCTCGTCATACCAGTTCTCGATATATTTTACACGTTCATCGTCGAGGCCAAGTGTTTTCGCCTGTAGTTTCAGGAACTTTCGCTCTTCATCGGTGATGATGCGGTCTTCCATAGCGATCTCATATGCCTCGATGTAGGATAGTTCAGTCTTTGTGAAGGCTTCCGGCATTAGCATCGAGGAGAAGTTGTTGATGGCGACGAAGATTGGCTTTCTGAGTACCACAAGTGGGGCACCGATAATGACTCCGCCAACCAGTCCTCCACCTGGGATCAAACCCTCCATCATCTCGGTAGCAAGAAGAAGTGCGATGCCTCCGATACCTGCAAAGATTGCAGCGCTGAATGCCTTTCTGAGCTTCTCATCGATTCCGAGAATATCGTTCTTGAGGATTGCATATGTGAACATGAATCCTTCAAACATTCCAGTCAGTAGGATGCTGAATAAGAAGGCATACAGGCAATAGAAATAGATCACAAGTTGATCTGTGTTCTCGATTGAGGTCATGTCAGCTAGATTGAATCGACCGAACATGACGGTTGTCGCGATAATCGCAATGACTGCCATGCCTTTGATTGTCGCTTTTCCAGTGAAGCCAATGAATAGGGATCTAGCCTCGTTTGCTTCATCCTCGCGGCCTTCTTCGTCTCGCAGGCGCTTCCATGCCCCTCGCATTAGGAACATAGCAATCGTTGCAGAGAATACGGGAAGGATGAGAAGAAGGGTACTCAATCCTGAACCGGCTTCTGGAACGAAGTATACGTAGGGTGAAAGTTTGTCATTACAGGTCCCTGTCGTCTCAGCCATTCCTGGAGAGTATGTCAGGGTCGCTGGAGAGTTCCCTTCCGCATCGAAAACCATGGGCTGACTGCAATCCACATGCATCGTACCTCCTATGGTTCCTTGTAGGCCACCGTTCGAAGCGATCAATAATCCAAGAATAACTGCACTAGCAACGGGAAGAATCCACCAGAGTTTGTTTTTGATTGCATCCTTGGCCATAAATTCTGTTCTCTTCGTTGGATAGAACGCGACTGTGGACAGATACAACAGGATACAGAGAATCCCAAAGAAGTACCAGCCAACTCGATAGTACTGGATGTATGGTATCGCCTCAGGGCCTAGTGGGATTAGATTGTACCATTGAGCCAGCACTCGCCATGATTCCGCGAGAAGGAGTAGGCTCATGAATCGGTTCTCGGCAGCCTTCGGGCGTGCTCGAATAATCAGCATAGAAAGGAACAGTAGGGCGAGCGACGTGATTACACCCAGAAGGGAAATGACGTGTGTCAGCCCCATCGTCCATCCAATGCTTAAATCGATCTCGGAGATAGTTCTCCAATAGTATGAGGAAAGTGGACCCACATCTGGCATAGTTACCTCTAAGCCTGTGAGCGAATAGAACTTCTCATCGGATTAACAAGAATCGAAGGCTTCGATGATGTATTGTGTTAGCGGACTAGTCCAGGCGAGTTCAGATAACCCTTCCATACCTTGATCGGAGTAGATACGGACAACATCTTGCACGCGAACATTTCCATCTGAGGACCGTGCGAGGATTGTACGAGGTTTGAGTTCCTTTCCGGTTCCATGAGGGTCGTATATTGTGTGAAGTCCATTGTCAAGGAACCACTGTGCCTTGTCTCCATCTTCACCCTCAAAAGTCACCTTATTGCGAGCGCCACCAAACATCATAGCTGCGGCGGACTTCTTTTCCGGCTTGGGCTTCTCCTCTGGTTCATCGTCGGATTTTGATTCGCCTTTTTCATCATCCGTTTTCGCGTCCGTCTTCTCTTCCTTCTTTGGCTTGGGCTTCGGGGCCGGCTTGGATTCTTTCATTGTCTTCGGCTTGAAAGAAGTGCCTCGGGGCCGACTCACTGCTCCCGCGCGGCTGGATATTGTCCGTGATGATGCGAATTCTGCCCTGACTTCTTCTTCTATCTGGTCGCGAAGTGCGGCTTCTAGTTCAGCAGACATTTCAGCGCGCATCTCATCGTCGAATTCCTCTGCCATCGCTTCCTTGACTGAATCAGGGTCTGCAGCGTCGAGGGCTGCTTGCAACTCTCCTACCTGAGTTTCAAGCGCTTGGATAGATGTCATGAAGTGGGCAGCAGTCTGGATAATTGCAGTCTCCATGCCTGCTTGAGTCTGCAATTGGACGACTTCTCCAGAATGATCTCTCCACTTCCTCCATTGGAGCATAGTGTGAGCGTGAATATCGGATCCACATTTTGGACAGAAGGATTTCTTCGGCGGCTTGAGAACCGGGATTGCCTTGAGGTCTTCACTGGAGAGGGCTTCTACACCACCGGCTGCGATGTCGTGGATGTGATGGCTTGCCTCCATGCCTAACTCCATAGCTTGCAGGTAGACCGGTTCGTTGAGATCTACCTTGCCAGCGGAGATTAGGGACCATGCATTCGTATCATGGGATATGGCGGCTGCAGCAGCAGCGGCTGCAGGATTTCTTTGAATCCCTCCACCGAGGGCGGATGTGACTGCAGAGGACATTGCATCCATTGTCGATTCAGTGGATTCTGGAGCTGAAGATACAGATTCTGTTGCAAGAGCCATCGCGGCGTCTTCTTCACTTGCAGCGGCTAGTCCAAGTTCGATAGGGTTAGCGCCCTCCTCAATTTTTGCGATGAGGTCAAACTTCTCCGCCATTGCAAGATCTGAACGTCCTCTAATCAATTCCTTCAATTGCCTCACATCATGACCTGTAGAGGTGATTGGTCCAATCACGAGGAGGTCGTGCCCACATTTCAGACAGAACTTGGCAGTGGCCTCAACAGGGCCCTCACAAGTTGGGCAGTGAACAGGCATTGGCGAGGGTATGAATGCTCCACATATGAAGAATGCCGATTCTAGTCGGACTTCAGGCCCCATCCAGAATGGAAAGTGCATCCACCAGAGGTGCGATAGCGTCCTCTCTTGGAATCTCAGCGATAAGTGATGCGAGTTTTGGACCGTAGTCCTTGCCAAGGTGTATATTGTATAGAATTACAAATGCTTCACGTAGGCCGATATCATGGTCTCGAGCATAGTCGCAGATTGCATTTTGAATTGTTTCATCTTTCCATTCACATGCACGGTAGGTCTCAACTAGTGCCGCCAAATAACTGCGTGTGCTATCGTCCGGGGAAACATCATTCCGAATGAGCAACGCCTCCTTTGCCTCATCGGTAACTGAGGTTTGAATTACCAATTTGTTGCCATCTGGGAAGTGCTTAGATGAAATCCAATTCCGCATTCTTCGGAGCCTATCAACTAGGCTTTCAGGTGGCTCTCCATCTAGCATACCAGATGCCCTCATAGATTCCCAGACCGATTCGTCATCCGAACGAATCTGCGCTAGCATTGAGAGGTGACTAAAGGAGGCTTTGTGTGAAATTATCATCGGCATGTCTCGAGGTACAACTTGGGCGAAACGTATGGATCCCCTTTGTTCCTCTTTCAGCTTAACTTTCCTTGCTGAATCATCTTCATTCGATTTTTCATTTTCATTGGCATAGATTCTACAAAAATGATCGTATAATTCAGCCTTCTTGATGAGTTCTGTACCTGTATCGAATTCGATATGCCTCTTTGGTTTGTTCGATGAGATGAGGAATCGTAAGATCTCGGGTGGGACAATATCTAGTGCTTCCAAGGGTCCAACAATCACGTTTGTTGAACTCGACATCGGCCCCATTCCCTTGAGTTGAATCCATTCGTAAGGGACAGGTATGGGGGGGGCTGCTCCAAGGAACTCGACTAGTTGACGCCCCGTCGAATAACTTCCTCCGGATGCAGCGTGGTCCTTTCCGAAGGGCTCGCATGTAACCCCGTGGACTGCCCACTTCGCTGGCCAGTCCATACGCCAAGGTAATTTTCCTTCAGCAGTTCCGATGTGGGATTTCCCTTCATTCCCTTCTTCATCAATCCATAGGACATAGGGGTCATCCCAACCTGTGACGGTCAAACCATCCATGCTACCGTCGTTTCCTATTGGTGTGTATGGATACCAGTTCTCTGGAATTGGGCGACCAGAGATTTCAGTGAGTATTTTTGCAACCTCATTTCGTCGATTGAGGAATATCCGAGAAGCGTCTTCGAATTTTCCAGATTCATAGGCTTCATGGTTCCATGAAAGTTCAGGATGTACGCCTAATTCGCGGAGAGCTTCAACAAAGGGATTGAGGAAGTGTGCCGCATAGTTATGCTCTGCTTCAAGGTCGGGGCGACCTTCTGAATCTGGCGGAGGGATCTTGTAGAGTGGATGACCGATGTATTTCTCGTAGTCTGAATGGAGGAAGGGATACACCTTCCGTAGTGGGTCAATTGAATCAACTATGAATAGCAGACGAGCATTCATTCCAGCGTCATTACAAGCTCGCATGATTATGTCGCAGGTGACGACCTCTCGGATATGCCCGATGTGGAATACACCTGAAGGTGTGATTCCTGCTGCGATTGTGTGGCTATCTCCTCGTCGCGCGAGGTTTTGTGCGACACTGTCAGCCCAGTGCATCTCCAAACCTCAGACATTGACGGCGCGAATGAGCCCGCGGAGCGGTACGCCTTCGATGTCGTTACGCTCAGTCTTGTTAACTAGAACCATACAGAGGCAGACATTGGCTCCTTCGGAACGGAGAGCCTCTACTGTGCGCCGCATTGTAGACCCGGTAGATAGGACATCATCGATAACAGCAACATCACGGCCGGCGACATTTCCATACTTGTTTGAAAGATGGCCAGAGCCATCCTCATCGACTGACCGATAGATTGCGAAGTCAGCATCGATATGGCCAGCGAGGGATTGGGCGAATGCGATGCCATTCAGGCTGATTCCAACTATTGTGTCGATTTCACCTTCAAGCTCCTCATCAATGATATCAGCGAGGATAAGGCCGATGGCTTCGATCCTCGTGGCGCGGGCTCCAATGGTCCTCCAACCTATCCGGACGTCGTCAGGGGGTGATTCTGCGATACCCTCACTGGACAACCATTGGACAGTGGTTTGAGAAACAGATAGTTCGTCTGCAATCTGTTGGGTATTGAGTCCTTTAGCCCGCAATTCTGCGGCTTTACTTCTGAGTTCCTCAACGCTTAGTGCCATTTGAATCGGTGATTGGTTCCATCCCCCCGATTTCAATCCACCGGATGGAGAGGGTGTCTGAATCAGTATCGTCCAGTGCTTCCGAATCCGCCCGTGCCCCGTTTCGTGTCCCCCAATTCATCTGGTTTGACTTCAATGAATTCTACGGATGGTATCGGAGCGACGACGAGTTGGGCAATTCTTTCTCCGGCTTCGACAGTGAATGAGTCACCTTCTCCAATCCATGTTGCGAGGACCTGAATCTCACCCCTATAGTCCGCATCGATTGTACCGACGCCATTTGGGAGAATCATCCCCTTCGCTCCAAGGGAGGAGCGTGCGCGCACCTGCCCCTCAAATCCGGCAGGAATGGCAACAGCTAATCCGGTAGGGATCCGCGTGGTTTTTCCTTTGTGTACTGTATGCTCTTCAATCGAACGCAGGTCCCAACCTGCAGCAAGTGTACTGCCACGTTGAGGTGCTTGTGCTTCGGCGTGAAGTTTCGTGAAGAGGACTTCGATGGGGGTGGCCATGAAGTTGCACTGCTGGACATGGTGCATCAATGAAACGGCGGTGGGGTTGAAATGGGGCAGTCGAGTCGAAAGGGTATGGCGGATTTTGAATACGAGTCCTTGCTTGATAGAGCACGGGACAAGATTCCTACTGATATCAGTGAGCGTGCTCGCTGGACACTTCCAGAGCCAGACATTATGATTGAAGGTAACCAGACCATTATCCGTAATTTTTCGGAACTCATTTCAAAGATGGATCGTGACGCTAACCACGTTTACCAATACTTGCTTGGCGAACTTGGTACGAGCGGTACTAAGGAATCCAACCGCGTGATGTTCAAGGGGAGAATTCCTCCAAAGCGAATCCGTAGCCGAATTGTGAATTACGTGAAGGCCTTCATTCTCTGCAATCAGTGTAATGCCCCAGATACACACTTCGTCAAGGAGGATCGTACAACTCTGATGAAGTGCCAGGCTTGTGGTGCAACACGCCCAATCCGTTTGTGATTCATGTCCACGGTTGAGGGAGATCATACCCTGCATCTGAAATCGCCTGACGCAGAAGAATCGGATTATCGGTCATGATGCCGTCCGCGCCGATGTCGATTAGGTGCTCCATCATCTCCTTGTCATTTATTGTCCAGTATTGGACGGCCTGACCATGCTGATGTGCACGATTTACTACACCTTCAGTTGCAAGATTGAAGCCACCTCCTTCAGTAGGAATCTGAAGTACGGAGGCAGGGCCAGGGTCCAACCACCATCGATCGAGTTGCAACATTGGAATTAGGATACATTTTCTAATCTCAGATTCAACTCCAGATGTTGCAATCTCTCCTCCACTAATTTCCCTAAATGCGTGTATTGAATCAATGTGAAATGACCCTACTTCTACTCGCTCCTGCATACTACGATTTTTGATTTCTTGAGAAATAATCTCAGCAGAAATTGCCCCTGCTTCTCCTTCATTTTTAATCTCTAAACTTAGACGATGAGGCGAATCAATGAAGCGATCTAGAACTTCCTCAATTGTAACTGGGGGTAGGTGGCTTTCATTCCAAGGGTTTCCACCTGTTAAATTAGAGAATTTTGCTGATGCATCAAGGTCCAAGAGCTCTTCCAATGTCATATCGATAACGAGTCCTGTACCATTAGTGGTCCGATCCACTGTGTCATCATGCATAGTGATTAGACGATTATCTGATGTCAACTGAAAATCCATTTCAATCATATCCACTCCGATCATTGCCGCGCCTTCGAATGCAATCATTGTATTTTCAGGGAATATATCTGCACCTCCTCTATGAGCAATAATCAGAGCCCTCTCGTCGCCGACTATCCATTCGTTTCCTAAATCGGAATCTAATCTGGGGCCACTGAATAGGATCAGTAAGGCAATCCCGATTCCAAGCGCAATCTTTTGACGACGACCCATAGTCGTTGAAGGTTGTATTTCGTCCATTTAATCACCTCTATAGATGCGAATCAATCTCTACAATCGAGTAGAATTTTACCCATATTCTTCCGGTCGTGCATGTATGTGTGAGCCTTTGCCACCTCAATAAGTGGGAATACACAGTCAACTACTGGGTTGATTAGCCCGTCATTCTGCATTTTTACGAGTTCTTTCATCTGTTCTCGCATGATTTCATCCTTGTCCCATGTGCCGAGATGGACACCAAAGACGGCTTTGTTTGAATTCATCATCCGCAAGGGGTCGAACCGGGGTAAACGCCACCACATCCAGAGGGCTGCGAGTATATTCGGGCGTTTTCCAGGGACTGCAGATGATCCCCCGAAGGTGTACAATTTACCACCCTTGGCCAGCGCCTTGTATGAGTTGAGGAGATGTTTCCCTCCCACTGGGTCGAGGGCATGATCAACGCCACGCCCATCGGTAAGTTCACGGCATTGCGTTACGAAATCATCACCGCGGGCGATGTGATGCATGCCCATTGATTCGACAAATTTCTTCTTCGGGGCCGAGGAAGTCCCTATGATTAGTGCTGCTCCCTTTGCCGCAGCTATCTGGCTCACTGCAGTTCCAACTCCTCCTGCAGCATGATGGACGAGAACGGTATCGCCTTCCCGAATCCCACCAAGGTGAACCAGCATGTGATGTGCTGTGGCATATGTCACTGGCATTGCAGCCGCACTTTCGAGAGATTGCTTTGGTCCAAGTATGAATGATTGATTTGGATGAACATCAACCATAGTCGCGTATCCGCCGTATCGCGTCATCGCCACTACTCGATCACCCACGGAGCGGTTGCGGACATCTTTTCCGATTTCAGTAATTGTACCACTCACCTCGTACCCCGGTGTGAATGGGAATGGAGGGGCTGCTCCGTAAATGCCAATGCGCATCATTAGGTCTGCGAAGTTGATGCCCGCGTAGTGGACATCGATGCGGATGTGGTTTGCAGCGAGTAGGCCAATCTCTCCTTCTACAATTCGGATACTCCCTGGCCCTCCCTTTTTTGGGTAGACTGCACGTCGAATCCTCTCACTCATGTTGACACCTTACTTTCTTGGCTACTGGTTTTCATCCATGCGCATGCGAATTGAATCATCTTGCGTACCATCCAGAATTCGCTTCAAAAAAGGCTCAATGTCCTCTTCTGATTCGATACTGTACCATTCCGAATCGGGGTAGATTACGCAGGATATACCATTCTCACAATGATCAAGACATCCTGCCTTCTGTACGCGTATGGTTTCTATTCCTGTCAACTTAACTCGCCGTTTAATCTCGGCCATTATTTCGAGGCTACCTCGAGGGCCACACGATGGCCTAGTGGCATTCTCAGGTCTACTGTGTGAGCAGACAAAGACATGTGTTTCGAATCCCGGTTCAGTCCTTGCTTTGGGTTCCTTAGCCATCTGATCACCTCAGATTTGATCGAACTTGGATGCAAGGATGAAATCTGATTCGGTTAAGCCATCGATCTTGTGAGTGTAAATCGTCGCTTGAACTCGGCCCCAACCAATTTCGAAGTCGGCATGATGGAACTCCTCCTCACAGATGCTCCCGGCTGTATTCAGGAATTCCAGTGCCGTTGCGAAGTCCTCGAAAGACCAAGATCGCTGGAGGTGGTGTGCATCGATGACCTCCCAATTTCCGTCCAGATTGGCATACAGCGGCTCAATCTCCTCATGAGTCAAAGGTGGTATGCCTCCTTCGCATGGTATACAGCGCTTCTCGTGGAGAGTCATACTCATCCCCACTGGTGATTCTCATGGCTGTTGGAGGCCCGCTTCTCGACTTCTTCTTGGATTTCACTGCGGCGCCGTGCTTCGGAACGCTCGAAGGTCATTAGCTCCTCGTCGTCGATGTATGGTGGGCGAGTATGTGTGATGAGTCGAATTTCGACAATTACTTCTCGTGCTAGAGCACGAAAATGGCCTTCAGAATCTATAATCTCGAGAGATGACTTGTGAGATGATATTAGGCGTCCTCGAACCCAAGGTTCCATGTCGCCAGTTAGTGAGCGGGCATCAAGCAGAATCTCAACAAGATCATCGCGGCGTAAACCAGCCTTCCTGTCGGCGATTGGGCCATAGAGTACATCTTGGAAATCCGACACATCTGAGATGCCCATTCTGTCAAGTTCCACCATCGCCCAGTCGGGGTAGTCAGTAGTCATGATTGACGACTTCGGGAGTTGGCTATGAACCGTCGCATCAGTGATTGTAGGCTCTTCCAATGCTCTGCCTTCAAGAATACCTAGCCTCACGGATGGTTGGAGGAATCGGAATGCCTGCAGTCCAATGGCGTCGTATCCCAACTGTCCTACAGCCTGATGAGCTCATGGACAAGGCCTTCTCCGCCGCATCAAAGAAAGCGAATCTAGTGGACGATCCTGACAAGTATCACCGAGTTCGTAAGCAGATGCTAGCAATGATTCAATCTTCTTGCGATGTCCTTGAGACGACGTTAAGGAAATGGGTTTCGAGATGGCCCAGCCTTGACCAACTGAGTCCCTTTGACGTTGCGCTCATCGATGCAGCAGTTGGTCGCGACCCATTCAAGCAGAATCTGGGTGGAGTCCAATGGGCAGCGGATCAGATCAATCGGATGTCAAGAGAGGGGCAATCTCGGATGGCGAAACATCGTAGTATCGAGGAATTTCACGATCGTAGACGCCACGTTTACGGCCGTTGTGCTTCAATCCTCGATCAGATTGGCCCGCAACTCGCATGGCTTAATGATGCTAGAAACATCATGCGTCGGTTTCCGACAATCGATCCTTTGGATCCATGTATTGTCGTTGCAGGTGCGCCGAATGTAGGTAAATCAGCACTAATCTCAGCACTCTCTTCTGGTGAGCCTGAGGTGAATGCATATCCGTTTACTACGAAACGTCTCCACGTGGGTCACTTTGAACATCGTCGTCGTATCTATCAGATGGTGGATACGCCAGGGCTCCTTGATCGACCGATGGTTGAACGGAATGATATCGAGATGCAGGCTATCGCTGCGCTCGAGAATGTCGGGTCAATCGCCGTCTATCTGATGGACCCCTCTGAGAGCGGAGGAAACCCGATGCATACTCAGGAGAATCTATTGTCAGAGGTGACAAACATGCTTGGCGACACACCTGTGCTTGTTGTCGACGGTAAGATGGATCTTCTCGGACTCACAGAGGGTGATTCTGTAAATCCAGATTCAGGCCACATCGCGATTAGTGCGACTGAAGGCTGGGGGCTTGAGGCACTGAAGGCTATTCTTATCGAAAAAATCGGTGCAGACATCATCGATGATCCCCTTGAACTTCCTGAAGGGTGGCATCGAAAGAATCGACCTGAGTAATCAGGGGTCGATATGGCCGATGTGGCCACATATAGTGCAGTATACATCGAATCCACCGTAACTTGGACGTAGAGCACTGACATCGATTTTGCGCCCACACCCTTCGCATTGGATTGCATCCATGATACTGGGATTCGCCCTCGGTTCTTCAACGCGTTGGCGAGTTATTCCGGCTCATAATTTCTTGCCGAAGCGAGCGAAGAGGCCACTTACAAGTGGGAAGTTCATGTCGAATGCACTTCCGAGAAGTCCTGCACCTGCAAGGAAAAGTAAGGATTCAACCCACCAAGCTAACGAACATTCGATATTGATTGTCACCATCTGGGATGCGAGATCAGCGCTACCCGGATTACCACCTGTGACGAAACGAGTTTCGCCAGGAGTGAAGGCATGCTCAAAGATGCCATCTGTGCCATTACCGCCGGCGAGAAAATCAAATTCACTTGCCTCACAATCTGTAAGGCCATTGTCGTCAGGCGGGCAAGTATCTGCCGCTGATGCATCTACAAGGCCCACCCATGCGACGTCTGGACGTTCCCATTCGATTGTTGCATCGATGTCCAGTAGTACAAATCCTGAGGGGATTGTGAGGTTATCAGAGGTCATGCCGACTGGGCAGGATTGGAATCCAGGCACGCCACAAGGAATCAATGGAACTTGCTCACTTTGTTCCGGGGCATCAATCCCAATCAAACTAACAAGTAATAGGATGCCGCAAATCATTGCCACAATCATAGGGAATAATGACAAAACTCGCATAACAATTGAGGTCATACTCCTCCCCCTCCTGTGACATTCAGGATGACTAAGAGCACAGCAATTGCAGGGAAGATATACATTAGAATCGAGAGTTGCTTTCGAGACCTTTCGTTCTTGTTGTGTTTCGCCTCACATTTCGCATTACTGCATATGGGGGGGTCTGAGTCAATACGAATCACTGCGCGACAAACTACACAATGCCGATGAGGGGGCACTGATTTCAGGTCAGTCTTACCCTGCTTTCGGACGCGATCAACATTGGAACGAATCTTCTCTGCAATCTTAGAGCCCTTCGCCATGTCTCATCCCTCGATAGTCGTGCCTTCAAACGATTCCCCACAGAGGCAAGCATGAAGCCGTTCCATGTGCCTTCCATCGAGGACGGCTAGAGGTAGTCCTGCCTTCCTCGCACGGTCGGCCCCGATTGGGTCAATTACTCCGCTACCACCGGCTGAACGATGAATGGGGGGTCCGACAATTTCCCGTAATTCATCATGTGACATCTGTTCAAACCGAACAGCATCCGGGTTAGTACGTGGATCAGCACTATGGACGTGACTTACATTTGTGGCAATTAGGCAACGATCGGCATCTAGAGCACAGGCCATTGTGATTGCCACATTATCTGTGGTATGTCCTGGAACTGTCCCACCCATGATCACCACAGTGTTGTTTGCAGCGAGTAATACTGCGTTTTCAATAGATTCAGGTATTGTGTCTGGGACCTGAATCCCGGCGCAACTAATGGCTTCTGAGACGATTCTAGCGTTGAGGTGAGTTGCAGCTATACCAATGCGGTCCAATGCTGCGACATCTTCGCCAATTAATGGTTTAGCCAACTGAATTCCCTCGCGAGCAGGGGCGCCTCCGCCTACGACTAGGACGAGCCTAATCCCTCGTCTGGTTATGTCCGTGACGGCCTCTGAAAGGCTGCGTAGCCATGCTTGCCTGTCCTCGACTTCAGGTCGCAGAAGGCTCCCTCCTAGGGCGGCGACACGGACTGACATCCTACATTGACCGATGGAAGCGGCTCATCAATCCGTTGCCTACTTACAGCCCTGATTCAGTGAACAGGGTTCAAATGCGGGCTTCGGGCCCTCACGATAGAGGTGCAGCAGGATGTCCGATGATTTGGAGATGCAGCAGCGACGCCTCCGTCTGAAGAATGCGCTTCAGGAACTCGAGGGCATGCGGGGTATGGGGACGGAACTTGTCTCAGTCATTGTGCCACCAGATCGTCAAATTTCTGATGTCCGCGGTCAATTGTCTCAAGAGCTTGGGCAAGCGCAGAACATTAAGTCGAAATCGACCAAGAAGCATGTCACTGATGCTATTGAATCAGCAATCTCAACATTGAATCGTTACCCTACACCTGGTGATTTCGGCCTCGCTCTCTTTGTTGGTCACGTTATCGTTGGAAACAATAAGACGCGTTTGATGAATATCGTCGTGGATGACCCCCCTGAATCATTACAGTCATACCGATATCGCTGCGATTCTACCTTTGAACTCACCCAACTTCAGGAGATGCTAATTGATCGCACATCATATGGATTGTTCGTTATTGACAGAGGAGAATGTGCGTATGGTATCGCTACAGGTAGTCGAATTCACTGCCAAGAGGAGATGCAGTCGAATATCATGGGTAAGCACCGTCAAGGTGGTCAATCAGCCCAGAGGTTCGAGAGGCTTATTGAGGAGGCTGCGCACAAATTCTTCAAGAAATCAACAGAACTTGCTTGTGACTATTGGTTGCAACATTTGGAAAATATACAGGGCATTATCATCGGAGGTCCTGGAGCAACCAAGGACTACGTAGTGAAACATGGCTATTTCCATCACGAGGTTGCGAAGAAGATACGTGAGCCATATTTCGATGTGGGGTACTCTAACGAGTCCGGACTCAGGGAACTTGTTCAGCGCGCTGGCTCTCTGATGGATCGTATTGCACTCGACGAGGAGCGTGGAATAGTAGATCGGTTCCTCCAGGAACTCAATCAGGCGCATCCAAAGGCGACTTATGGCGAGATTTTGATTCGACAGGCGTTGGATGCAGGTGCTGTAGATAATTTACTCCTTAGCGAAGGATTGAGGAAGTTCCGTTCCACCTATAGATGTCAACTCTGCAAGCATGAATGGAAGAGGACTGATGAGAAGGGTAGCCCACTTCCAGACTGTCCCTCCTGTGATGCATCGTCAGATCGCGTCCGTCTCGTTGATGAGGCTACTGAGACCCTTGTGGATGAGCTCACAGCCCTTGCGGCTCATACATCTGCCAAAGTGTCCATTATTTCAGGCGATAGTGAGGAAGGACAGACATTAATGGATGCCTTCGGAGGGATGGGTGCAATCCTCCGATATGCATGGAGTTGATTGAATGGATGCCCTCATTCAAGCCACAATTCCAGGCATCAGGCAGGGTATGTCTACTTTAGGAATAGAAGAGGATGATTGGGGATCGCTCCTCGGCCCTTCTACCGTATCTGATCATGGGGATTTGGCTATGGCTTGCCATTCTCTCGCTCGTGTGTTGCGTAAATCACCAGTAGATATCGCTGAAGATATCTGCGCTGCGATAACCCCTAATCTCAAGGGGTTCGCACAAGTTACATCCATGAATGGTTTCGTCAACATCAAGGCAACAAATAGTTGGCTTTCCGAGCGAGTAACAGAAGTGGCTTCTGATTCGCGTCTTGGAATCACTAAGGCAGAGAACCCCCGAACCATTGCAATCGACTACTCGTCTCCAAACGTTGCGAAGGAGATGCATGTGGGGCACCTCAGATCAACGGTAATAGGTGACGCACTAGCACGAATTCTGAGCTATCAAGGTCACACTGTGATTCGCGAGAATCACATTGGCGACTGGGGTACTCCCTTTGGTATGCTGATTGAACATCTTCTTGATCTTGGAGAGGCAGAAGCAGGGGGTGAAATTAGCGTAGGTGACCTCGATAGTTTCTACAAATCCGCTCGCGGAAAGTTCGATGAGGACTCTGATTTTGCGGCCCGTTCCCGTGCACGGGTAGTGCTACTTCAAAGCGGAGATGAGGATACTTTGCATCTTTGGAAGGTGTTGGTGAATGAGTCCACTCGTTATTTCAATGAAGTATATCGGTTGTTAGATGTCCTCCTTGTCGATGCGGATCTAATGGGGGAATCTGCCTATCATCCACTTCTCCCATCAGTTGTATCTCGTCTTTCGGATGCTGGTCTTCTTGAGGAGAGTGGTGGTGCCGATGTTGTCTTCCCTGGTGGCCATCTTAACCGTGAAGGTGAGCCCCTTCCCTTGATTATCCGTAAGGGCGATGGAGGCTACAACTATGCCACGACTGATATTGCATGCATCATAGATCGCATAGAACGTCTCAATGCAGATGATTTACTATATGTCGTGGGAACTCCTCAGTCTCGACATTTCGAAATGGTCTTCGAAGTATGCCGTATGGCGGGTCTATTGGGTGCTGGGCATCGTTCTGAACACGTAAACTTCGGTTCAGTCCTTGGTTCCGATGGCAAGGTTCTGAAGTCCCGTTCGGGATCTGCAGTAAAACTAGTTGATTTGCTTGAAGAGTCTATATCGAGGGCAACTGCAGTCGTTGATGAGAAGAACCCTGGACTTGGAGAAGATGAGAAGAATCAGATTGCTCGTTCTGTTGGTATCGGAGCAGTGAAGTTCTCTGATCTTAGTAATGACCGCACACGTGACTACGTCTTTGATTGGTCAAAGATGCTTTCTTTTGAGGGCGATACATCACCATATCTTCAGTATGCACATGCCAGAATATGTTCTATTTTTACAAAGGTAGAGGATTCAAATTGGGTAGATTATCCGATTAATATTAATGATCATTATGAGGGTAGATTGGCTCGCAGCCTATTGTCCTATAGAGATTCTTTTGAATCATCTGCTCGTGATTTAATGCCTAATCGTCTGTGCACCCATTTACTTTCAATCTCTTCTGCTTTCACCTCATTCTATGAAAACTGCCCAGTACTTATTGTTGAGGATCCAGAGGTTCGCAATGGTCGTTTGCGATTGTGCGATGCCACAGCTAGGTCTCTAAAAATCGGACTTTCGTTGCTCGGTATCGATGCACCTGAGAGAATGTAATCAGAATTCAGATGCGTCGACAACATCCGTTGTTTCCACAGTATTCGCTTCTGCTTCTGCTCTCATTCGAGTTAGAACCCTCTTAGCTTCACCGAAGCTACTGCATGCCCGTGTTTTTTGAGCCGAGGGCCATCCACAATCGATACGGTCCTCATCGACAGAGTTCGGTTCTATCCAAGCTTTGCATAGGCGGTCATGGCATGCGGCACGCACCTCGTCATCCTCTATCCAGAAACTAGTTCTGGTACAGACGGGGCAAGCATCACGTCTGAGGATACGTTCCATTTTACGCGCATCGGGTCCTATTGTCCCGACCGTCCAACTGTCGATTCGAATTTCGATGATATCGGTGCTTTCTGCATCCGCCATAAATCCACGAATCACCATCTCAATGTCCTCGTCCTCAATCATCATCGCAAGGACTTCTTCCTCCGCCTCGCGGTCAATTGCGATGGCTGTGAGAACCCGGTCCCCGCGTGCAACCATGACTTGTCCTGTATCTTCCATGGCATGAATCCAACGACGTATAATCGGGCCTGAGGGGGTTCTGAAGTAAGGGTATTCTTCATGGACTCGCTTTTCCCGGTCAGGGCATGGTCGGTATTGGAGATAGGGCCCCGGACTTTACGCTGAAGGATCAGGACAAGAATGACACTACCTTGTCATCATACAAGGGTCGGCGGGTGATTCTCTCGTTCTACCCTGCAGCTTTCACGGGCGTGTGCACAAATCAGGCTTGTACAGTAAACAATGCAATGTCTTCTCTCTCAGCCAGTGATTGCGATGTAATTGGAATCTCGGTGGATGCTCCGTTTTCTAACAAGGCATTTGCAGATGCTAATGGGATTACGTATCCGCTACTATCTGACGTCCATCGAGAAGTCATTACTGCCTATGGTGTCACATATGACGACTTCGCAATTAAGGGATATACTGTCGCTCAACGTTCAGTTTTCGTTGTAGAGGAAGATGGAACGATTGGGTATGCTTGGTATTCTGAAAACCCTGGCATGGAACCCGATTATGAGGCTTTATTCGCCCATATTGGCGCCTGAATCTCTGTCATAGGGTTCATACAGGGCCAGCATTAGCGTTAATCATCCATTGCACTTCGGTGCAGGTGATCCTCGTTTACAGCGCCCCTCGGGTGTGCTGCAATCGGGATCCCTTTTGGATGTGGGGTGATTCCCTGATTTTTTACCGTAACAACCCTCCGACCGTAGGTCCAAAGGACCAGAGGTGTGTAGCATGAATTTAGTCCTCGATGGGGCGAATATCGCTCGACAGGGCGTCGACAGTTCTGGTGATGGGGCTCAAATCCGTGCGGCTCTTGATCGCCTTCTTGCAGATAGTCACACTGTCTATCCAGTAATTGCGCAGTTCAGAATGTCTGGAAAGAGGGCCTTCCCAAACATGGAATGGGTCAATGAATATCGTGAGCATCCGTCAGTGCATTTCGTCCAGTCACCTTCGGGGACCGATGATGACGCCTTTATCCTCGATCTCGCAATCCAACTCAAGGGTGTGATTGTGAGCAATGATCTGTTCAGGGACCACAAGGAGCGTCTTGGAAAGGACTCGGCAAGATATTGTGGTTCAAAAGCTACTCATCGTATGATGTACTCAATCGCAGGAGCTCTTTTCCTTCCTGATCCAAAGTTCAAGATGCCTGCAGAAGAGGTAGTAGAAGCCCTCTCTCCTGCCGTGGAGGTGTCCACACCTGCTAAGGAGAAGAAGACATCTCCAAAACAAGGTAGTGGTTCGAGTACGAGTCGAAAGTCAAATCGTCAATCAGCCAAGACGGGCCGTTCTCATCGGATTTCTAGCGCCTCGGTCCGTTCATCCATTTTGCAACATGGGGATTTGCCCATGTCTGTACAGAAACTATCGACGTATCTCCCGAAGATGATTGAGAAGGCTACTGGTCGGAAGATGTCCAAAGCAGAGATTCGCTCGGAAGCCGGATTTGGAAACCGCTCGTGGATTGAGATATTTTCAGGTATGTCCCCTGAACTAGTCATTGATCGATCTATCGAGCCGCCAATGGTCAAGGCCGGCTCCATTAAGGCCAAGAAGTCAGGTTCTTCGAACCGTCGTCGCCGAGGAGGTAACCGGAAGGATGCAGACGATTCCGGGGACGATGGAGGGCGGAATAGAGATGCCTTGACTATTGTATTCAAGGAAATTATCGAATCGGGGCGCTATCGTTTGGATTCGAAGGGGGGATTGATGTCCCGTTTTCTTCCCTGGATGAAGGTAGAGGAGCGAATGATTCTTTCTTGGTCTCAGGTTTGTCAGAAGTACCTCAAGCGGACCAATATCCGCCTTGCTCGAATGGATTCCAAAGCCTTCTTTGAACTAATCTCATCCATACCGTGGCCTCTCGGTGAAGGGTCGAGTAAAATCATACGGCACCATATTGATGAGAACGAACTAATCCTTTGGCGTGGTTGATCAATCAATCCGCTCATGCAACCAGATTAGGTGATATCCAAATCTCGTTTTCACGGGTTCGCTCAGAGTCCCTATTTCCATTTTTTTAACTTCCATCTCAAAGCCAGCAACCATCTGCCCTCGACCGAAGTTTCCCAAGTCCCCATTTTTGTGTCTTGAGGGGCAAGTCGAATGCTTCCTGGCCCGTTTCCCAAACTCCTTGAGTGGTTTCTTGGATTCCATAATTTGCTTGTAAATTGTCATTGCTTGGCCTTTGGAATCAACTAGGATATGACTTGCTCTGGCTTGCTTCATCAAATCAACTCCAAGCGAGCCAGCGTGCATATGAACCGTAGATGATGCCACTGATGGCGAGAGATTCTTCATTGAATCGATCCATCGTATCTAGGTAGGTATGGTACTCGGCGCTACCGGACCCGTAGCATACTAGTGCGCGGCCATATTCGTTGCCTTCAGGGTCAATCTCGTAGACGAATGGTGCATGGTCGCTGTTGTATGGCATCTCTTCGGAGTCGAGAAGGCGGACGCTCGCAGGGTATTTCGTGGCGAGTGCGTCATTTTCCTGAGAAAACTTCCAATGAATGTTCGCAATGTGCTGTACATCCTCTTCGGAGTTGCCGAACAAGGTGAGCCCATAGTTCCGTTCTGCATCTACATGACTCATATCGAAATTCACGTAGAGGCGTAGATGTTCCTTCAATTCCTCCTGATGTGCTTCTACCCATGCACTGCTTCCAAAGAGACCTTCCTCCTCACCACCCCATGCACAGAACTTCAGGGTGTACTTTGGTTCCCCTAATGTATCATACAACGCGCCGAATTGTTGCGCAAGTTCGATGACCGTCGCTGTTCCAGATGTGTCATCAACTGCTCCGGGTCCATTGTATACGGTATCGTGATGAGCTCCAAAGATGATCATATCATCTGTAGCCCCTGGTATGACTCCGCAAGGCACGGTTACGTCTCTGTTTCCTTCGTTGTCAACACGAACATCAATCTGGAATCTTTGAGTACCGTTAATGACTTCCTCCTGAAGTGTCTCCCCAACTGACTTTGAAACCATGACGAAGGCAATCTGAGCGGGCATTGTATCGAATTGACTCACATCGACCGACTTGAAGTATGGAACACAGTCGCCAGACACTAGTTCGTCACAGTTCTGTTGCATATTTACAAGAATTAGAGCAAAGAGATCATTCTCCTGAGCCCGTAGGAAGAGATCAGTGTTACCTGAGACATCTCCTTGGCCCCAGACCATTCCGATAGCTCCAGACGCAGATGCCCAATCTGCATCCTCACTGCCATTACCTAGATCGATTAGTTCAGCATCTTGGGCATAACCAAGTTGCATCGTTCCACTATATCCTTGAATTACAAATTCTTCTCTATGGGTGAAGGAGGTAATCTCTGCACCAATATCTGCGATGCCACACGGGTCAATGGTGCCGATTACTGGTGTAGGGCCGGGTGCACAGATACTCATCGTAGGTTCCGCGATAATCTCGAACATTGGAACACTAAAAGTTTCGATAGTAGCTCCCATGCCTGCTTCAGTCAAATTCTGTTTGATTGCTTCCGCTCCGTTCGCTTCTTCGACGGTACCACTCATCCGCCCTCCCCATTCGGGATGGCCGAGATCGACTAAGGTTTGAGCGTATCCACGTGCTCTATCTTGATCAAAATCAATAAGTTCGTAATCCGGGACATCTTCTACGAAAATGAAATTGTAAGTTGTTACGCTTACTATCATCAGGAAAGCCATTACTATTGCATGAATGGCGTATCCTGTAGCATGTATTACCAACTTTTCTTGCCAGGACATCGCATCCCAGTCCTCGTTAGCTCGCTTGTCTGGTCGCTCACCTGAGCCAATCCATTCTCCTTTCTCAATCGGGGTATTATCTAGTACAATCCTGTTTTTAGGAATATTTCCTTCTGCCCTCCATTGGTCATAACTGGATACGATTTCAGAATCGGTTTTTTCACCTCCATCAAGAAGGCGCTGAATTAGGTCATCTTTCTTACCAGTCTGACTCAGACCTTGTGACTTAAGTTCCTCTTTTAGACGAACTACAGTCCAGTCTTGGTACTCCGTCATGATTGCTCGTATTCACTTGTTCGATTTGAACCCATTCGGATTCTGAGACTCTATTCGACTTCTTCGCCGGTCCACCTAACTGTAAGGTCATTATCGATCCCTAATTGATCTAGAATTCGTGCGACAATGAAATCCACTAGATCTTCAATTGACTTAGGATGGTTGTAGAATCCTGGACTTGCTGGAATAATGACACCACCCCATTGCGATATTCGAGTCATATTTTCAAGGTGAACTGTAGCGTATGGGGCCTCTCTAGGTACTAGAATCAGTGTGCGTTTTTCCTTTAAGGCAACGATAGCACTCCTAGTGGCAAGATTATCAGAAATGCCAGCAGCAATCTTAGCAGTTGTAGTTCCAGATGCTGGACAAATAACCACTGAATCGATATTTGCAGATCCACTTGCAGATTTTGCTGCGAGATTCTGATTCCCCTCAAGGATGCAGCCATATTGTTCTGCAAGTTGTTCAGCAGTAATGCCACATTCAAGATCAAGATTGATTGCGCCGGTGCTACTCACGATTAGGCGTACATCGTGACCTCCTGAGGTCAGTGCCTCGATTAGCCGCACACCATATCGGGCGCCAGAGGCTCCGGTGATGGCGATAACATGTAGGCCCATACTCCGATTGGAACACTCATCTGGCTTGAAGCGTTGCCTGAGCCTTTGGGCAATTATCGCCGTGATGCTAGCTTCATTAGTAGGCGTAGAGTTTCCCAGTAAATCCAAATCAATGTGACAAGAAGTCCGAATACTGCTCGCCATTCCATTTCCTTTGGAGCGCCGTTTTCGACGCCGCGTTCTACGAAATCAAAGTCAGCAGCAAGCATCATCGCACCGATTCCAATTACGAGTACGGAGAAACCTATTCCGATTACCCCGTTTCCATGGATGTAAGGGACTTCAATCCCTGCAAAGCCCAGTATGAAACTGAAAAGATAGATCATGACTACAGCAACAACTGCTGAAGAAAGTGCAATTCTAAAATTGTCATTTACGTTTATGAGCCCGCTTCTATAGATTCCTAACATCCCTCCGAAGATCATTGCTGTAATGAGAAAGGCTTGGATGGATATGCCTGAATATGCAGACCCCATAGAATTCTCAATCATGAAAGTAGTACCGCCAAGGAGGAACCCTTGAGCGGATGCATAGCCAAGAACGAATACAGGATTGCTGAATAGATTCCTCAACGATGGAACGAACCATGAGAGTAGTAAGACGATGTAGAATATTCCATTCACAGCGAATCCTAGTGTCATAACGAGTGCTGCCAGTTCTGGGTTTCCAGTTAGAGCCAGACCCCAAATCGACATTCCCGATGCTACCAATAATAGGAATGTTAGTGCTGCCTTTTCTGTAACTCCTTGTATTGTCATTTTGTTCTCTACCATTCCTTGGAAGACAAAGAGCATGTCATTTAGAGCTGGATTGCCGCTGCGGTACATCACTCAATCGAAGTGTACCGTTGTTCTCAACACTTCCGTCTGACACCACGTCCAATGGCGAGGTTGATGTGGGGGCAACAAAGGTCCGGACCATGACGTGGTCCGCCCCTATGCTTCGGGCTACGCCCGGTGATCCTTTGGTCGGTGGAAACCCGCGCCAGGTTCCAGGTGTCTGTTGGTCAAGATGTGATGCTACTGTCATGCCTGATGCAAAACTGAGATTGTGGAACGACGAACTCGCCGCGTTGTTAGGTGGCCTAGAATCCGATCCTTCAATTTGGGTCGGGAAGCGATTGCTCAAGGGTATGGAGCCGTATGCTCACCGCTACGGTGGACATCAATTCGGTAACTGGGCCCATCAACTCGGTGATGGCCGGGCACTCACGTTGGGCTCCATCAATACTCCAGCCGAGCTCATCGAGGTGCAACTGAAGGGTGCTGGCCGTACGCCGTATTCACGAAGTGGTGATGGGAGGGCCGTACTCAGGTCATCTCTCCGCGAGTATCTCTGCAGCGAAGCCATGTATCATCTTGGAGTTCCAACTTCGCGTGCATTGTCTCTATGCACGACTGGGGAGGACGTTCGCCGCGACATGTTCTATGACGGCCGTCCTGCGATGGAACCGGGCGCCATCATAGCTAGGACTGCTCCGTCGTTCGTGCGATTCGGGTCTTTCCAAATGCTCGCCGCTGACGGCGATGTGGATGCCCTTCGTACGCTGATGAATCATGTCGTGACGACGCACGAGCCTGGTCACCACGTGAACGACGATGCAGGTGTGGTGGCTTGGCTTACGGATGTAGCCGAACGCAGCGCTGCGATGGTTTGTGGTTGGATGCGCCATGGTTTTGTCCACGGCGTGATGAACACGGACAACATGTCCATTCACGGGTTAACGATAGATTACGGGCCCTTCGGCTGGGTCGAAGCCCACGATCCGTCATGGACGCCCAATACGACTGACTTGCCCGGACGCCGCTATTGCTACGCAGCGCAGCCAGATGTGGTTGGATGGAATTTAGCCCGCTTGCTTGAATCTCTGGCTTTCACGATGAACGATCCCGAAATGCTCCACGCCGTTTTGGACGCGTACCGTGAGGCTTACCGTAGTGCCCGACAGCAGGCCTGGATTGAGCGCCTTGGGTTAGATGACTGGACAGAGGAGGACGAGTTGCTTGTACGCGATCTTCAGCAATCAATGTATGATTTAGAGATAGACCATGTGCCTCTGCTTCGTCACCTCGCGGAAGGTGTGACGGCAGCCGAAGTTTTGCATGAAGCTGGAATCATTTACGCTACAGAGCCGGATCTTGGCCTCATAGACTCCTGGATTGAACGCTGGTTGGAACGCACTTCTGGCTCACCAAACTTAGCGGTCATGCAACGCACAGTTCCGGCCTTCACGCCGAGGAATTGGGTGCTTCAGCTTGCTATTGATGACGCTGAGCGAGGTGATTGGACCAAGGCAGAAGCATTGGCTGAAAGGCTGATGCGGCCGTTCGAACGCCTAGATGGAGACGAAGACGCATGGTGGTCCGGACCGCGACCAGATTGGGCCTTGAGCCGGCCGGGTTGTTCGATGCTTTCCTGCTCCAGTTAATTGGGTTTGAATCACTAGGATTTCCGTCTGAGTAAGATAATTGGCGACTACTATCGCTATAATGTGTAACTATGCCTCAAAGTCGATTGGAGTAAGAGGGGTCCTTCCTAGTGCGGCAGTAGATGTTTGGAGAAGTGCTTCTTCCAGCCGATT
>MDTB01181722.1_pt1 | contig 38297 bp, 22 predicted proteins | sample 811161 | NCBI WGS metagenome assembly MDTB01 (sample SAMN05326650, study PRJNA326480) | marine metagenome | isolation source: seawater | place: Mediterranean Sea | collected 2009 | reverse complement strand
TTTTACAACAACTTCAGTTACAATTACAGAGCCTCTAGAATTATCATCAGATCCTATTATAAAGACAGATGTAACATGTTTTGGGTTTGACGATGGAACGGCTACGGTTGTAAACCCAAGTGGTGGTACTCCATTTTCAACAGGAAATCCATACACTTATTTATGGAGCCCTGGTGGACAAAATACACAGACAGCTACAGGCTTGATTCCTGGTATATATACATGTACAGTAACTGATGCTAATGGTTGTATTTTTATAACAACTTCAGTTACAATTACAGAGCCTGTACAATTAATTGCAGATTCTATTATAAAGACAGATTTAACATGTTTTGGATTTGATGATGGAACAGCAACGGTTGTAAACCCAAGCGGTGGTACTCCATTTTCAGGAGGCAGTGCTTATACTTATTTTTGGAGCCCTGGAGGACAAAGTACACAAACTGCTACAGGATTATCTCCAGGAACTTATGTATGTGCGATATCTGATGCTAATGGTTGTTCTTTTACACTAACATCAGTGACTATTAGTGAGCCAATTGGATTATCTGCAGATCCTATTGTAAAGACAGATGTAACATGTTTTGGATTAGATGATGGAACAGCAACAGTTGTCAATACAAGTGGTGGGACTCCATTCTTAACAGGAAGTCCATATACTTATTTATGGAGCCCTGGAGGACAAACTACACAAACTGCTACAGGATTATCTCCAGGAATATATATATGTAATACTAGTGACTCTCTTGGTTGTACCTTTACTGATAGTATAATAATTTTAGAACCATTATCTTCATTATCTACTGATCCAATAGTTAAGACGGATGTAACATGTTTTGGATTTGATGATGGAACGGCTACTGTTGTAAACCCAAGTGGAGGAACTCCATTTTCTGTAGGTAGTGCTTATGCTTATTTGTGGAGTCCTGGAGGACAAACTACACAGACTGCTACAGGATTATCACCAGGAACTTACGTATGTACGATATCTGATGCCAACGGTTGTTCTTTTACACCAATTTCAGTAATTATTTCTGAGCCTTCACAATTGAATTCAGATTCTATTATAAAAACTGATGTAATATGTTTTGGATTTGATGATGGAACAGCGACGGTTGTAAACCCGAGTGGTGGAAATCCATTCTCAACAGCAAGTCCATATACTTATTTATGGAGCCCTGGAGGACAAACTACTCAGACTGCTATAGGATTATCTCCTGCTATATATAGCTCTGTTATAACTGATGCTAATGGTTGTATTTTATTAACCAATTCAATACAAATTACTCAACCTATTGCATTATCTGCAGATCCTATTATAAAGACAGATGTAACATGTTTTGGATTTGATGATGGAACAGCATCGGTTGTAAATCCAAGTGGAGGAACACCATTCTCAACAGGAAATCCATACACTTTTTTGTGGAGTCCTGGCGGACAAACTACACAGACGGCTACAGGATTATCTCCAGGAACTTATGTGTGTGCGATATCTGATGCTAATGGATGTCTATACGTAGATTCGGTGATAATTATTGAGCCAACAACAATTTCTATTTCTTTAGTACCTACTGATTTATCTGTGTTTGGTGCAAATGATGGAACTATCACATCTGTAGTTTCAGGTGGTAATTCAGGTTACTCATACTCTTGGCAATCTTTAAATGGATTCTCTGATTCTTCCTCTCAAGTTATTGTTGGTTTATTGCCAGGTGTTTATAGCTTAATTGTAACAGATATTAATGGTTGTAGCGAGTCAGAAACTACAGTTGTTAATCAACCAGGTTGTAATTTAATTATTAATGCTAATTATATAGATCCTTTGTGTTATGATAGTCTTGGTATTTTAAATTGGGAAAATACAAATGGAGTGCCTCCTTATATTAATACATTAACATCTGGAGGAATAACATATGCTTTAAATCAGCAGTATACTTCACCTCCTTCTTCATTTGAACTTCCAGCTGGTGTATATAATCTATCTATTACAGATTCTGTTGGTTGTAACCAGATATGGAATGTTGCACTTATAGAGCCTGATCCACTTTCTGCTTCTGTTGCTCTAACAGATGTAATTTGCTATGGAGATAGTAATGGAACAGCTATTGTTAATTTAAGTGGAGGAACAGTTCCATACTCTATAAATTATAATGTTTTAAATCCATTTTTAAATCATACTCAACTTGTTGCAGGTAATTATATTGCATTGGTAACAGACACTAATGGTTGTATGCTAGATGCTGATAGTTCTAATACTATTAGTTATACAATTAATCAGCCTTCAAGATTATCTATAGATAGTATCACAAAAACAGATATTACTTGTTTACCTGGAAATGATGGTAGTGCTAGTGTATATGCTTCAGGTGGAATTACACCATATACTTTTTCATGGTCATCTAATCCTATTCAGTTTGGACAAAATGTAAATCTTTCTGTTGGGTCATATTCAGTGAAAGTTCAAGATTTAAATGGTTGTATTGAAACGTTTCTTCCTGTTGTTATTAATCAGACTCCATTATTAGATATAGAGGTTGATAGTTTTTCAGTAAGTTGTAATGGAGCAGGAGATGGCTTGTTAATTGCAAATCAAATATCGGGTTCTCCAATTTCAAATTATAATTGGTTTGATGTGTCCGGTTCTTTAGTAAGCTCAAATGATACATTTTACAATGTCTCTGCAGGAATTTATTCTGTAATAGCTACAGATGTGTTTGGGTGTACTGATCAAGTTAGTGTACTTTTATCGCAACCATCACCTATATTGTTTAACATGATTACTAATGATGTTAGTACTAGTGGGGCAAATGATGGATCTATTAATGTAACAAATATTACAGGTTCTCCTCCATTTGCATTTCTTTGGTCGGGGCCAAATGGCTTTTTATCTTTAAGTCAGGATTTAATAAGTTTAGAATCAGGTAATTACGTTTTAACAGTTACTGATAATAATGGTTGTCAAAATTCAGCTTCAATTTTTGTAAATGAGCCGGGTTGTAATATTGTAATTGATCTTATTGATTTGCTCCAGCCGCTATGTTGGGGAGATAGTGGTTCTATTCAGTGGATAAATTCAGGAGGTAGTCCACCTTATACAAATACATTGACGAGTTCTAATTTTAATTTAGGTCCTTTTGTTGCTAGTTCAGTAAGTGAGGTTTTACCAGAAGGTTCTTATTGGTTGACAGTAAATGACCAGTTTAATTGTTCATCTTCATTGTTTGTTCAAATAGAGTCTCCTAATCCTCTGTCTATTAATTCTTTAATATCTAGTTCTGAATGTTTTTCCGTACCAAACGGAAGTATTGATATAATAACAAATGGCGGGATTCCACCTTATAATTTTATTTGGTCAAATGGCCAAACAATTAGTACTTTGTCAGGTCTTTCATCTGGTACTTATAGCTTGTTAAGTCTTACAGATTCTAATAATTGTGAGGCGCTTACTAGTCCATTGGATTTTGAAGTTATAAGTCCTTCAGAACTAAGCGTATCAGTAAGTGCTGATTCAGAATCATGTTTCGGTTTTAGTGATGGTTTTGCAACTTCAACTGTAATAGGCGGTGTTCCACCTTATAATTTTATATGGAATCCTAGTGGTCAGTCTACTCAAATTGCTAATGGATTGTCAGCAGGTATAAATTATAGTTTAATTGTAACAGATGATAATAATTGTACTACTTCAACTTCATTTAATATTCCAGCAGTAAATTCGTCATTAACTGCATCAGTAGTTTCAACTAATTTATCTTGTTTTGGATCATCTGATGGTACAATTATTGCTAATGTTTCAGGAGGTACATCTCCTTATTTTTATTTATGGAATGATGCTAATATGCAAATAAATGATACTGCTAGTAATTTATCAGTAGGAACATATAAATGTATAATTAATGATGCGAAAGGATGTTTGTTTACAACACCTTCTGTTACAATTACTCAACCACTAGAATTGGTTGTTAATTCATTACCATTAAACATGGTAAGTTGTTATAATTCAACAGATGGAGATGCTACATTAAATATTGTTGGGGGATCACCTCCATATAATTATTTTTGGAATACAATTCCACCTCAAAATACGCAGACTGCATTAGGATTATCTGCAGGTCAATATTCTTTTACAGTTATTGATTCTGATGGTTGTATAAAGCAGGGTTCTACAGAGATAATTCAACCAATTAGTCCGTTAAATCTTGTATCAGATTATTCATTAGTTAGTTGTTTTGGGGGTAATGATGGAACAGCATCTGTAAATGTATCAGGTGGATGGGGTTCATATACTTATATTTGGAATGATTCTATTGGTCAAACTAATTCAGTAGCAACTGGCCTATCAACTGGTAGTTATATTGTATCTGTTACAGATGATAACAATTGTATTGTGAAAGATACAATTACTGTATTAGAACCCTTGCAGGAAAATATTAGCGTTTCTGTATCACAATTAATTTGTAGCGGAGATTCAACAGGTTCGGTAACTTTTTTATTAAGTGGTGGAACTCCATTTACATTTGGTCAAGCATATCTTTATAGCTGGAATACGAATCCAATTCAAACTACACAAACTGCAACAAATCTATCATCTGGTACTTATACATGTACAATAACAGATTCTTTAGGTTGTATTACGCAAGATTCTATAACAATAATAGAGCCTAATGATATAAATATTTCATTAATATCTACAGATGTATCTGTTTTTGGTGCTAATGATGGGGCTATATCATCTACAGTAAGTGGGGGTGTGGCAGGATATAATTATTCTTGGATATCTTCAAATGGATATAGTAATATAGGTTCTCAAAATATTAATTCTTTAGCACCAGGAGATTATACTTTAACTGTTACAGATGCTAATAGTTGTACTGAAAATTCAAGTATAATAATTAATCAACCAAGTTGTAATTTAATAATTAACACAGTTTTTCAAGACCCATTATGTTTCGATAGTTTAGGAAATATAAGTTGGGTTAATATTAATGGAGTTCCTCCATATTTTAATCAATTAACAAATTCAAGTGGTACAATTGTGTATTCTGGATTTAATACAGACACATCAATTTTGGTTCCAGCTGATGTTTACAACTTAATTGTTACTGATTTTGTAGGTTGTCAACAGATATGGAATGTAGTTGTTTCTGAACCTGATCCATTTTTAGCTACACTCTCTGTATCAGATGTACTTTGCTATGGAGATAGTACAGGAAGTGTCAATGTTGCTCTTAGTGGAGGTACATCTCCTTATGATATTGATTATAATTTTCTTAATCCGTTTTTAAATGAGAATAATTTGATTGCCGGAAATTATATTTTACTGGTTTCAGATTCTAATGGTTGTGCAGTTAATGGAGATACGACGAATATTATTAATTATACTATTAGTGAACCTGGTCGGTTGAACATTGATAGTATTTTAACTACATCAATTTCATGTCCTAATTTAAATGATGGAACCGCTACAGCATATGCTTCTGGAGGTGTTTTTCCATATTTTTATTCTTGGTCATCTAATCCAATTCAAAATAATCAGACTGCAATAAATCTTGATACTTTGTTATATAATCTTTATATTACTGATGCAAATGGATGTATTGATTCAGCAACATTTACTATCTCATCCCCCGGTTCTATAGTAGTTGATATTTCAACAACTGCTACTTCTTGTAATGGCTACTCTGATGGTAGCGCAACTGTTAATGCAACTGGTGGTTTGCCACCATATAATTATGTTTGGTCAGGATTAGGTTTAACAACACCAACAATTAGTGGTTTAAATGCTTCAACAACATATTTTGTTTCTGTAATTGATGCGAATGGTTGTAGCCTTACTGGTGTGCCAGTAAATATTAATGAACCTCTACCTATATCCATGAGTTTTGTAACATTAGATTATAATGGATATGATTTAAGTTGTTTTGGTAGTTTAGATGCAGAAGTTACAGTATCAGTTTCAGGAGGTATTAGTCCATATCAATTCTCCTATGATAGTTTGTATTTTACAAATGTTCCAGTTTTTAGTAGCTCAACAATTCCTGTTGGAGGAATACAATCTGGTTGGTTTAGTATGTATGTAAAAGATTTTAATGGATGTGTTTCTCTAGATAGTATATTTATTACTGAACCTGATATAATAGATCCTAATATTTCTATTTTAAATCCTTTAACTTGTAGTAGTGGAAATGATGGAACATTAGTTTCTGTTCCTAGTGGAGGAGTAGGTTCCTATACTTATCTTTGGTCTAATCTTTCTACTCTAGATATAATTCAATCTCTAGATTCAGGTATTTATTCGGTTAATGTTACAGACGCCAACGGATGTTCAATAGTTGAAACGTATTATCTAAGTTCTCTATTTTCTCTTACGTTAAACTCTACTTCAACTAATATAAAATGTTATGGAGGTTCTGATGGTACAGCTACATGCTATGCAACAGGAGGTACTCCACCCTATACATATTTATGGTCAGATGGTCAGACTACACAAGCTGCTGTAGCATTAGATACAGGAGTATATATTTGTTCTGTCACGGATTCAAATGGGTGTATTGCTAATGATACAGTTAACATTATCCAATCACCAACAAGTTTAGTCATAGATAGTATGATAATTTTAAATTCATTAGATTGTTTTGGTGATAATGATGCTTCATTAACTATTTCAGTATTTGGAGGAAATCCACCATATCTTTATTCTTGGGATGATGATAGTAATCAAACAACAGCAGTTGCAACTGATTTATTTGCTGGTAATTATTCTTGCACAATTATTGATAGCGTAGGTTGTGTTGTGATTGACTCGGTAACTGTTACTCAACCATCTAGTATAGATATTGGTTTTAACGCTATTCACGTTTCTTGTTTTGGGTTATCTGATGGTATTTTAAGTAGTAATATTACTGGAGGTATCCCATATTCTGGTATATTACCTTATAGTTATTTTTGGAATGGCCCCAATAATTTTACTTCAAATTTAGATTCAATTTATGATTTAGAACATGGTGTATATTCAATAAGTATTAGTGATGCTAATAATTGTACTGAAACAGATTCTATAGAGATTATTCAACCACCAATTTTAACATATGTTACTGAAATTAAAAATCCTCTATGTTTTAATGATAATAATGGATTTATTAATTTAAATATATTTGGAGGAACATCTCCCTATGATCTTATTTTTGGTTCATATTCTAACTCAACATATGATTCAATTACAATTACAGGATTAAGTGCTAATTTTGATTCGCTTTATATTACTGATGCAAATGGTTGTCAAGAATCAACTTTTATAAGTTTAATTAATCCTTTAGAATTAGTTCTAGATTCTTTACATGTAACTCATCCAACATGCTACAAATATTCTGATGGACAAGCTAGTTTTTCAGCTAATGGAGGAACACTTCCTTACTCTTATCAGTTTTTAAATGAAAATAGTGATATTATTGCTAATAGTCAAATTATTTATGATTTAAGTTCAGGTGTATATAGCGCTTTAATAACTGATGCTAATGGTTGTTTGTTATCAACTGAAATTAGTATTATTGATCCTCAAAAGATAGAGATATCTAAGCTGGAATCTTGTTATGGTTCAATTTATGTTGAAGTCTTAAATTTTGTTGATTCATATCAGATTTTCTGGCAAAATCAATATGATTCAGTTTATATTGATAATTTATCTGCTGGAACATATTTTGTTACTGTTATTGACAGTGTTCAGTGTATGCAAACTGATTCTTTTATAGTAAATAATCCATTTAATTATTCAGTTTACGATGCTTCATGTGCTGCAGAATCAGATGGTTATATTGAAATTTATGAGATTAATGGTAATGCTGGTTATCCTCCTTATTCAGTATATATTAATAATACTCTTGTAGCAGATGATATTATTAATGAAACTTATATAAATAATCTTTTAGCCAATGATTATCTTGTATCTATAACTGATAATAATGGATGTGCAATAGTAGATAGTGTAATAGTAATTGATTATATAGGGGGCTTTAATTGCGTACAACCACCAGTAATTATTTCTCCAAATTCTGATGGCAATAATGATACTTGGAAGCCAATAATTGATGTAAATGAGGATATATATATATCTATTTATAATAGATGGGGACAGAATGAATTTTCAACAACTTCAAATAGTATGATATTTGAATGGAATGGCACAAAAAATGATGGAAGTACATTGCCTACAGGTGATTACTATTTTGTAATTGAGTTTATTAATCACAGTAGTATTGATAATAAAACAGGAGTCATAACTTTGATACGTTAGAATATGAGAAGGCTATTTTTTATATTAATTGTAGTGATAAGTTGTGTAAGTATAAAAGCACAGCAATTTCCTTTACAATCTCAATATTATTTTAATTATTCTTCAATTAATCCAGCTGCAGTTGGAGAATTTGATTACTGGAGGATAATTGGATCATATCGTAACCAATGGACAGGATTTAATACTCAAAATGATCAGGCCATTGCTACTCAATATATAACTTTAAATAAAGGTTTTGGATTAAATGGTTTAGGATTAACTCTTTTAAATGATAATACGGGTGGTGCTTTTAATACTACAGGATTTCGGTTAAGTTATTCTCATAAAGTTATTTATGATACTCATAAGTTGTTTTTTGGTATTTCTGGAGGTGGGACTAAAGTAAATTTAAATACAACTAATTTCTATGACGCAGCAGTACTTGCAAATTCTGATTTTGTCCGTGAGGCTTCTTTTGGAGCTTATGTTCTTGTGAAAAATTGGAAACTAGGTTTTTCAGTACCTGGAATGTTGAATGAAAATATACAGCTTACAAATTCGAGTGAAAATAAAATACAGTCTCAATATTATACAATGGTTTCCTACACGCACAATATTAATGATAATTGGACTGTTTATCCTTCATTCTTAGCTAAGAATGCTAACAACCGAACTCAATTTGATGTTAATTTAAATGTTAAATTAAGAGATAAAATATGGTTTGGTGCTTCTTATAGAACAAGTTCAGATGATAAAAATGATATTCGGGAAGCTTTTGGTCCATCAGTGTATTTAGGAATAGATCTTGGTCGTTTCTTTACAATATATTCTCATGATATATCATTAGGTGATTTGTCTTCATATCCAACAAGTGAGATTACCTTTGGATATGACTTTATATCAGACGAAGAGATTAAAGATAAAGAGGTTAAAATACAAGAGTATACTGAGATTCAAAATAATGATAAGGATAAAGATGGAGTAGTTGATACACTAGATTTATGTCCTGAAGAATATGGATTAGAAATTGCTAATGGATGTCCTGATGCTGACAATGATGGAGTTCCTGATAAATATGACCTTTGTCCTTATCTTTTTGGCGATCTAAATTTACAAGGATGTCCTACATTAACATATAATGAAACTCAAATTGTTTCCATGGCTTTACAAGATTTAAATTTTGATATTGGAAAGTCAATTATTAGATCTGAATCTTTTGAATCTCTTACAAACCTAGTGGTATTAATGCATAAAAAGAATAAGATGATATTATTTATTGAAGGACATGCTTCATCTGAAGGTACTTCAAGATATAATTTAAATTTATCTGCTCAAAGAGCAAAATCAGTTCAGAATTTTTTCATAAATAGAGGTATTAGTAAAGGAAGGTTAATCATCGATTTCTATGGGGAAGAAGCTCCGTTAAATAATAATAATACTGAAGAGGAAAGAGCAAAAAATAGGAGGGTAGAGTTTGAACTTAAGTATCATCTTTACGATAGATTAAGTGCAAATTCATTACAGCAAGAGTATGATTCCTTACTTAGTATTATATATGGGGAGAAAATTTCTATTGCTCCAGTAATTAATAATGATATGATTCCAATAGAAGAAATACAAAATGATAGTATACTTGAAAATAAAAATAGCACTTTGATTATTAATCAAGATGATTCATTGTTTAGTATTCTTTCTGCTGGTGATAGTCTTATCTTTTTAGAAGATGAAACAGAAATTGCGGAAGTAGATAATAGTTTAATTATTTCAGATAGTATTACTAATATTATTGATTCTCAAATAAAAGATTCTTTAGACATAAAAGATAAAATTCAAGATACAAGAAATTATTTTGTAATTGTTCAGGTATTTACTAATCTTGATAATGCTAATGATTACATTAGTATCTCTAGTGAAATATTAAAGTATATATTTCATAATGATAAGTACTATGTTTATGCTTTTAGAAGCCAAACAAGAAATGAAGCTGAAAGATATAGAAATCAGTATTCAAAAGATTGTTGGATACTGCAAAAATAAATTATTTACATATTTCTTCTATATTGACCTCCTACACTAAATAGTGTATTAGTTATTTGTCCTATTGAGCATACTTTTGATGCTTCCATTAGTGTGTCAAAGATATTTTCATTTAGCATAGTTGATTTTTTAAGCTTACTTAATGTTTCAGATGCTTTTTTCTTATTTCCCTTATGCATTTCTGATAGCATGGAGATCTGATATTTTTTTTCCTTTTCATTAGCACGAATTACTTCTCCAGGTATAATTGTAGGAGAACCTTTTTTATTTAAAAAAGTATTCACACCAATTATTGGATATTCTCCTGTATGTTTTAGATTTTCATAATACAGACTTTCTTCTTGTATTTTACTTCTTTGGTACATAGTTTCCATTGCTCCGAGTACTCCGCCTCTTTCAGTTATTCTATCAAATTCATTAAGAACGGCTTCTTCTACTAAATCTGTAAGTTCTTCAATAATAAATGCTCCTTGTATTGGATTTTCATTTTTTGCAAGGCCTAATTCTTTATTAATTATTAACTGAATAGCCATTGCTCTTCTTACTGACTCTTCTGTAGGAGTTGTTATAGCCTCATCATATGCGTTTGTATGTAATGAGTTGCAGTTGTCATAGATTGCATAAAGCGCTTGCAGAGTAGTTCTAATGTCATTAAAATCAATTTCTTGAGCATGTAAAGATCTTCCGGATGTTTGTATGTGGTATTTTAGCATCTGAGATCTTTCATTTGTTCCATATTTATTTTTCATAGCTTTCGCCCAAATTCTTCTTGCTACACGTCCAATTACTGCGTATTCTGGATCTATTCCATTACTAAAGAAAAAAGATAGATTTGGACCAAAATCATTAATATTCATACCTCTACTTAAGTAATATTCAACGTAGGTAAATCCATTAGCAAGTGTAAATGCTAATTGTGAAATTGGATTAGCACCTGCTTCAGCAATATGATATCCAGAAATTGAAACAGAATAAAAGTTTCTAATATCATTATTTATAAAATACTCTTGTATGTCTCCCATCATTTTTAATGCAAATTCTGTAGAGAATATACATGTGTTCTGAGCTTGATCTTCTTTTAGTATATCTGCTTGAACTGTTCCTCTAACTTTCTTAAGAGTATCTTGTTTAATTTTTTCGTATACATTATTATCTAGTACTTCATTACCATTAACTCCTAAAAGAAATAATCCTAGTCCATTATTTCCTTCCGGTATTTTGCCTTGGTATTCTGGTCTTTTTATTCCTTTCTTTTTATAGATATTTTTGATTTTATTTTGCACTTTTTTTGTTAATCCATTTGAATGAATATATTTTTCACATTCTTGGTCAATAGCTGCATTCATAAAATACGCTAGAATTATTGGAGCAGGTCCATTTATCGTCATACTTACAGATGTCATTGGATCTGCTAACTCGAATCCTGAATACAATTTCTTTAAATCATCCAAACAACAGATAGATACTCCTGCATTACCAATTTTACCATATATATCTGGTCTTTTTGCAGGATCATGTCCATAAAGAGTAACAGAATCAAACGCAGTAGATAATCTTTTTGCAGGCATGTCTAGGCTTACTATATGAAATCTTTTGTTTGTTCGTTCTGGACCTCCTTCGCCAGCAAACATTCTAGTAGGATCTTCCCCTTCTCTTTTGAATGGGAAAAGTCCTGAAGTAAATGGGAATTTTCCAGGAACATTTTCTTGTAGTTGCCATTTTAAGAGATCTCCCCATGCCTCATATTTTGGTAATGATATTTTTGGAATATCAGATCCTGAAAGTGATTTAGAATGTGTTTCAATAGATATTTCTTTTGTTCTAACCTGATATTTAAATATTTTATCTTTGTATTTCTTTTGTACCTTTTCCCATGAATCAATTAGTATTTTATTTTTAGGATCTAGATTCAGTTCAAGTTTTTTAAATTTTTGATGTATTTTTTTCTTTATATCATCTGCTGAATCATCTATTATGTTTAATGTTTTTTGTAACGCATATAGTTTTTGTGCAATTTCTTTTTGTTCTTCTACCCATTTGTCATAGGATTTATTGTTCTCTGCAATTTCAGATAGATATCTAACCCTATTAGGTGGGATTACAAATATTTTTTCACTTATCTTTCCTGAAATTTGTAGATTCGAAGTGAATTTTTTTGGTTTATACTCTGATATTTTATCTATTATTGCTTTATAAAGTGAATTAGTGCCAGGATCATTAAATTGTGAGGCAATTGTACCATAAACAGGCATGCTTTCAATATTTTTCTCAAAATAATTATTGTTTCTTTGATATTGTTTTTTTACATCTCTTATTGCATCAAGACTACCTTTTTTATCAAATTTATTTATTGAGATAATATCAGCAAAGTCTAGCATATCAATTTTTTCTAATTGTGTTGCAGCTCCATACTCTGGAGTCATGACATAAAGGGATACATTAGAATGTTCTATAATCTCTGTGTCAGATTGTCCAATTCCAGAGGTTTCCAGTATAATCAAATCATAATTAGCAACCTTTAAAATGTCAATGGCATCATTTACATGTTTAGAAAGAGCAAGGTTTGCCTGTCTTGTTGCTAAAGATCGCATATATACTTGATTAGATTTTATTGAGTTCATTCTTATCCTATCTCCAAGTAGTGCGCCTCCAGTTTTCTTTTTTGAAGGATCTACTGAAATAATTGCAATGTTTTTATCTGGGAAATCATTGATATACCTTCTAACTAATTCATCTACTAGTGATGATTTTCCAGCACCTCCTGTTCCAGTAATTCCAAGAACAGGTATACTTTTGTTTTGTGCAATGTCTTTAATTTCTTTTAAAATATTTGAATGTTCCATAGGACAATTCTCAGCGGCAGAAATCATACGAGATATAGCATTTATATTTTGCTTTTTAATTTCTGAAATACCGCCTTGTAGATCTTTTCCAAGTAGAAAGTCTGAACGTTGAACTAGGTCGTTTATCATGCCTTGTAGACCCATTTTTCTTCCATCATCAGGGTGGTAAATTTTTGTAATCCCATATTTTTCTAAACCTTTTATTTCTTCTGGAAGAATAGTTCCCCCTCCGCCAGCAAATATTTTAATGTGTTCTGCGTTTTTTTGTTTCAGTAGATCATACATGTATTTTAGATACTCATTATGGCCTCCTTGATAAGAAGTCATAGCAATAGCATTAGCATCTTCTTCAATAGCACAATTTATTACTTCTTCTACACTTCTGTCGTGACCTAAGTGGATCACTTCACATCCTGTTGCTTGAATAATTCTCCTCATAATATTTATTGCAGCATCATGTCCATCAAAAAGGGAGGCTGCTGTTACTATTCTAACTTTGTTTTTAGGAGTATATTTTTGTTCTTGCTTCATATTGAATGTGTTGTTTTTAGATAGCAAATATAGTAAAACCTCTACTATAATATTTTTTATAATTTTTATACTTACTTTTTACTATTTTTACAATAAAATTTTAATGCTTATGTTTCAAATACTACCATTTATAATTAGTTTTTTGCTAATTAATTCTGAAAAAGAAATAACACAAAAACCAGTGGCGTTTGCATCTGATAATCCTGCAGAGAGAGTTGTTTGGGAACGTATAAGATTAGCTGATCCAAATACAGGAGAGATACCGCATAATATTAGAAAAAAAGAATTGATTTTCGCTACTACGTTACCTAAATCAACCATTTTGAATAAAGCAAATTGGGTACATAGAGGACCTTATAATGTAGGTGGTAGAACAAGAGCTTTAGCAATTGATGTTCTAGACGAGAATGTTTTACTCGCTGGTGGTGCTAGTGGAGGAATGTTTCGTTCAATTGATGCAGGTCAGTCTTGGGTTATGACAACTAAGGCTCGTCAATTACATAATGTTACTTGTGTTTCTCAAGATAGAAGGCAGGGTAAGGAGAATATATGGTATTTTGGAAGTGGTGAATTAGCGGGAAGCTCTGCTAGTGCTGGAGGTGCTTATTATGGAGGTAATGGAATATATAAATCAATTGATGGAGGATTAAGTTGGGATTCATTATCAGTTACAGCAACTAATACAAATAATTTTGATTCTGATTTTGATTTTATCTGGAATATTGAGACAGACCCATCAAATGATAGTTTAGATGTAGTTTACGCGGCTACATATGGAAGTATTTATAGAAGTGATAATGGAGGTAATTCATGGGTTTTAGAATTGGGAGGAGGAAGTGCGTATTATAATAATGTTGAGGTTACATCAGATGGTATAGTTTATGCAACTCTTTCATCAGATGGAACGGATAGAGGAATATGGCGTTCAACCGATGGTCAGAATTGGACTAATATTACAGATTCACTATTTCCTCCCGTATATGGCAGGATTGCTATAGGAGTAAATCCAAGCAATGAAAATGAGGTATATTTTCTTGCTGCAGAGACAGATAATTTTGGTCAATATACTGATGTGTTTTTTAATGGTCAGACTTGGACTTCTCTTTGGAAGTATGATGCAAGTGATAGCTCTTGGATAGACTTGTCTCTTAATATACCTGCTAATCAAGCAACAACTTTTGATAATTTTAATGCACAAGGTGGATATGATCTTCTAGTTACTGTTCATCCTGCTGATCCAAATACAGTTTATATTGGAGGAACAAATTTATGGAGATCAACAGATGGTTTTTCTACTCCAAACAATACTACTATTATAGGTGGATATATGGTTGGATCTTCTGAAGGAGATGGTAATTGGGGAGTGTATGAAAATCATCATCCCGATCAACATGACTTACTATTTCTCCCTTCTGATAATAATGTTATACTATCTGCAACTGATGGAGGTGTTTATAAATCCTACGACACATTTGCAGATACAGTAGAATGGACTTCTTTAAATAATGGCTATTATACTACGCAACTTTATAGTGTTTCTATTAGTAGAAATGCAAATTCTAGCGTTATGCATGGTGGCTTTCAAGACAACGGTAATTTTATTAATTTTTCTCCTGATCCTAATTCTCACTGGAATATGCCATTTAATGGTGATGGAGCATTTGGTGGTATTGCTGATAACGAAGAGGATTTTTATTTGACAATACAGAGAGGGGTTATGTATAAGATGAAATTAGATAATAATGCAGAACGCTTGGCATTCAATAGAATGGATCCTTCATCTGTAGATAGTTTAGATTATATGTTTATTAATCCTATGACAATGGATAATAACAGTGATATAATTTACATGGCTGCTAGTAATAAGCTTTGGAGAAATAATTCTATTTCAAATATTCCATATAATAATTCACATGCTAAAAATGATTTTGGTTGGGAGATGTTTTCTGACACCTTAACTAATCCTAATACGGATATTACTAAGATTTCCACATCTACTAATCCTGCTAATATTGTGTATTTAGGCACAAAGTTTAAAAAGATTTATAGAATAGATAGTGCCAATGTAGGTGATCCATCAATAATAGAATTATCAAGTCCTTTAGTGGGTTCTACCTCTTATGTTTATGATATTGCAATTAATCCTAATGATGCAGATGAGGTTATGTTGGTATACTCAAATTATTCTTGTTATTCTTTGTTTCATAGTACTGATGGTGGACAGAACTGGAATAAAGTTGCTGGTAATTTAGAACAAACTAATAGTGGGGGAGGAAATGGTCCTTCTTGTAGAGCTGCTAAGATTATTCCTCTAGGAAATAGTACTCTTTATGTTGTAGGAACTTCAGTAGGACTATTTGCAACTGCTAATTTGGATGATGTAAATACTGTATGGGAACAGATTGGTGGTAATGACATTGGTGCTGTAGTCTGTGAGTATTTGGCTTATCGTCCTAATGACGGATTATTTGTAGTTGCGACTCATGGAAATGGTATTTACCAAACAAATTTAACATCCATTGGAGATGTTTTAGATGTAGAGAATATTAATAAGCCAAAATTTAGTTTTAATATTTTTCCAAATCCTGTGGAAGAAAAATTTTCAATTTTAGTGGATATGGAAAAAGTTTCTGATGCAACAGTTGAAATTTATGATGATCTGGGTAGACTTGTAAAGAATAAATATAATCAGAAAATGTATAATGGAGATAATATTATAGAGTTAGATTTTTCTAATTATAAAGCTGGTATTTATTTTGTAAGTTTGTCAATAAATAATGAGACCCTTGTTAAACAGATAGTCAAAAAGTAATGAGAAAAATATTTTTTATTTTAATGTTCACTCCTTTCTTTATTTTTGGTCAAAGTACTTATGTTCCAGATGATGCTTTTGAGCAGATACTTATTAATTATGGTTTGGATTATATGCTTGATGATAGTGTGTATACTGCCTCTATTGATACTGTAGAGTCTCTATATATCCCTAACATGGGTATAAGTGATCTTACTGGTATAGAGGACTTTACTGCATTAAGAGAGTTGTTTTGCTTTGCTAACCAAATTCAACATTTAGATTTAAGTAATAATACTAATTTATTTGAATTGAATTGTAGGCTTAACCAGTTGACATCTCTTTCTGTAAAGAATGGTAACCCAACAGGTCTTTGGTATTTTACTGCTACTGACAATCCTAATTTACTTTGCGTTGAAGTGGACGATGTTACATATGCAAATGCTAATTGGTCAATTGATAATACAGCTGTATTTAGCACTAATTGTAATCCTTCAAGTGTAAATGATATATATGATGAGGATAGAAGACTAGTAAAGATTGTAGATTTATTTGGTAGAGAAGTATATAAGCCAATCATTAATCAGACTCTGATGTATATCTATAATGATGGTACAATAGAAAAAAGAATGGTTATTAAATAATATTAGATATGAAAAGACTACTATTTATATTAATTGCATTACCTTTTCTTTTTAATTCTTGTCAGCAAAATAATCCAACACCAACATCCAATAACAATACAGGAAATAATACAGGAAATAACTCTAGCGCTACAACTTATACTTGGTATTTTGAAGTTATAGTTAATGGTGTAGTACATAGAGTAGAAGGATCTTTTGATAATACTATTCCAACTAATAGTGGAATACATTCTCTTGTTTCTGGGTCTAACTCTACTTATATGTTGTGGAATGGAGGGGTTGTAACTGGTAAATTAAAAGCTAAAGGAGACAGTACTTATGTAAGTGGAGAGAGTTTTGAGATTATGTTATCAAATACTAACATTTCTTTAGGATTAAATGATTTTTCAATTACTGAATCACTTAATCAATTAGGAGTGGAGGGATATGGAGGATGGGGTAGTGGAACTGTAAATGGATTTTCCGCTTTTTCTTTAACTCCAGTTGATATAAACACGGCTATTTATAGCCCAAAAATTCCAGTAAATATCACGCAATTACCTACAACTACATCTTTTAACTCTAGCACTCAGCTTTATGATGTGGGTAATCCAATTATTGGAAGTGGTTCTACTACAATTTATACTTTAGACACTATTTCTTCTTCTCCGTTTTTTTATTCTTATTCTAGACTATATAATATTGAACTAAACTTTAAGTCTTATGCTTATCTTAACTAAACTTAAAATGAAAAAAATATTTTTAATTTTATTTGTTCTACCAATGATTGGTTGGGCGCAAACATCGGCTACAGATCTATTTATTTCAGAATATGCAGAAGGCTCTGGTTACAATAAATATATAGAGATATATAATGGTACTGGCTCTACAGTTGATTTATCTAATTACGAAATTTGGAAGATATCAAATGGAGGTGCTTGGCCAGAATATACTTTGAGTTTATCAGGATTGTTAGCTGATAATGATGTATATATAGTATGTAGTTCTATTTCAAGTGTTGATACCGCTATTAATAATGTAGCAGATACCACATGGTCACAATGTAATTTTAATGGTGATGATGCAATGGGCTTAGCTAAAAACAGTGTGTTAATAGACGCTGTAGGTACTTATGGTCCTGATCCAGGTGCAGGGTGGGATGTTGCTGGAGTTACTGATGCTACAAAAGACCATACTTTAGTAAGGAAATGTTCAGTTTCTCAAGGTGATACAAGCTGGACTTCATCTGCAGGAGTGGACTCTCTATCTTCACAATGGCTTGTATACCCTCAGAATTACTGGTTAGATATAGATCAGCATAGTAGTGCTTGTGGATGTACGGACTCATTAGCTGCTAATTATAATCCTATTGCAACTACAGATGATGGAAGTTGTGTTTATTGTCAGTTTAGTACTATTGACTCAATAAGTGTGAGTTCAGCATGTCCTGGAGATACTATTATAATTTACGGCGATAGTCTTTGTGTACCTATGCGAGTACATCTTCAGGGGTGGACAATTCCTGATAGTATGGTTATTGCATCAACATCATCTCATGTTGAATGGATAGTGCCTTTAATTTCATCTCAAGTTTCTGTAGTTAATCTTAGATATATAGATAATGGTACATCTTATTATACAAATATGCTTAGTTTTTCATATACCACTCCTGGATGTACAGATATAATAGCGACAAATTATGATTCTACCGCTGTATGTGATGATGGAAGCTGTACTTATCCTCTTTCGAGTAGTTTGTTTATTTCAGAATATGCAGAAGGTTCTGGTTATAATAAATACATAGAACTTTATAATCGTACAGGTGCTGCTGTTGATTTATCTGAGTATGCGCTATGGAAAATAATTAATGGAGGTACTTGGCCAGAGTATATTTTGAGTCTATCAGGTGTTTTAGCTGATAATGATGTTTATATAATATGTAGTTCTAATTCAAATATTGATACTACTATTACTAATATAGCTGATACAATGGTTTCTTTTGCTAATTGGTCTGGAGATGATGCTGTAGGCTTAGCAAGAAATGGAATGCTTATAGATGCTATTGGTTCTAGTGGTCCTGATCCAGGGGCAGGGTGGGATGTTGCTGGAGTAACAGCAGCAACAAAAGACCACACATTGATAAGAAAATGTTCAGTCTCTCAAGGAGATACTAGCTGGACAGCCTCAGCAGGAATAGATTCTTTGACTTCACAATGGCTTGTTTATCCGCAGAATTATTGGCTAGATATTAACCAGCATACTAGTTTTTGTGGTTGTATGGATTCATTAGCATGTAATTATGACCCTTCAGCAACTTCAAGTGATGGTAGTTGTATTTATTTAACACCTATTGTTAATTCTACTAATGTTAGTTGTAATGGAAGTTTTGATGGAAGCATCATAGCAACAGCTACAGGAGGTGTCCTTCCTTTTCAATATTCTTTGGGAGCTGGATTGTCACAGTCTAACGGTAATTTTTATAATCTTTCCCCAGGACAATATTATATAGATGTTACTGATGCTAATGGCTGTGCAGCTAATCAGATGGTTACAATCACTGAACCATTACCTATAGTTGTGAATGACACCTTGAATGGTTGTGATAGTATTCTTATTGGTAATTACTATTATAATGCTTCAGGAGACTATACAGATACCCTAAATTCTGTTAATGGATGTGATAGTGTTGTGAATATGAATTTAACTATTGAACAAAATACCTTCTCATATGACACTATAGCCGCTAATGATGTTATATTATGGAATGGGATTACTCTTAATGTTTCGGGAGATTATACAGCTACTCTAATTAATGCAGTTGGTTGTGATAGTATTATAAATCTTAATCTAACCATTACAAATACTACAAATATCATCAACATTACAGATCAACCAAGATCCTTATTTAAGATTACTGATTTTTTAGGACAAGAGACGCCATATAGAAGGAATACACCTTTGCTTTACATCTATGATGATGGGACAGTTGAGAAAAGAATTGTTATAGAGTAAATGAAAAAAAACTACTATTGAAAAAACCTATTTAGATAGGTCGTTTATTTTATCTTCTAGGATTTGGATTTTCTCCTGAATGTCTGACATCTTTCTTTTTTCATTATTAACAACTTGTTCAGGAGCATTATTTACAAAGTTTTTATTATTTAATTTGTTTTCCACTGATTTTAAGAATCCTTTGTTATAGTCTAGATTTTTTTGTAATTTCTCTATTTCATTTTTTATGTCGACAGTTTCATTAATTGGAATAAAGTATTCGTTAGACTTTACCATAAATGAGAATGAATTAGAGGGTTTTTTAGAGATGGTTTGTATACTTGATAGATTTCCAAGTTTTGCAATAACAGGCTCGAGATTATGGTCTTGTTTTTGATGTTCAATAAATTCTAAATCTAACTTATCTTTGTTTGGGATATTCTTTTCTTTTCTGATATTCCTAATTCCAGCAATCACTTCTTTTATATTGTCAAAGTTTTCTAATAGTGTATTGTCAATCTTTCCAGAATCTGGCCAGCTAGAGATAATAATGTCCTCTTCTTTTGTATTTATTAAGTGCCATATTTCTTCTGATAGAAAAGGCATGAATGGGTGTAATAATTTAAGGATATTTTCTAATTGTGTAATAGTTGCTGAGTATGTTTTGCTATCTATTGGACTGCCATATTCAGGTTTTATAATTTCTAAATACCAAGAACAAAAATCGTCCCAAATAAGCTTGTAGGTACTCATTAATGCTTCAGATATTCTGTATTTTGAATAGGATTTATTAATCTCATCTATAGCTTTGTTTATTTTGTTTTCTAGCCATATGATTGCTTGTTTTGCACTCTCTGGTTGTTCATTATCTTTAACTTCCCATCCTTTAATTAGCCTGAAAGCATTCCATATTTTATTTGCGAAATTTCTGCCTTGTTCACAAAGGGAAACATCAAATGGCAAGTCATTTCCAGCTGGAGCACAAAGCAGCATGCCTACTCTTACTCCATCTGCACCATATTGTTCTATTAAACTTATTGGATCAGGTGAGTTACCAAGTGATTTACTCATCTTTTTTCCATTTTTATCTCTAACTAAACCTGTTAGATATACATTTTTAAAAGGCAGCTCTTTTTTATATTCATATCCGGATATGATCATCCTAGCTACCCAGAAAAAGAGAATATCTGGGCCGGTAATTAGATCATTGGTCGGGTAATAGTAATTGATTTCTTTATTTCCTGGATTTCGTATACCGTCAAATACTGAAAGAGGCCATATCCATGATGAGAACCATGTGTCTAATACATCTTCATCCTGTCTAAGATCATTGATTGTTATTTTTGGATCATTTTCTTTAGCAAGTATTAGGGCTTCTTCTTTGGTTTGTGCAACAACAAATTCGTTGCCATTATAAAAGTAGGCAGGGATTTGTTGCCCCCACCATAATTGACGCGATATACACCAATCTTTTATGTTTTCCATCCAATGTCGATAAGTGTTTTTAAATTTTGGTGGATGTAGCTTGATGTCATCATTCATTACATGTTCTAATGCAGGTTTTGCAATGTCTTCCATTTTGCAGAACCATTGCATAGAAAGTTTTGGTTCAATGACTGAATTTGTTCTTTCAGAGAAACCAACTTTATTTTCGTATTCTTCTGTTTTTATGAGGAAGCCATCATTCTTTAATTCTATAGCTATTTTTTCACGAACTATAAATCTATCTTGACCAATGTAAAGTTGTGCAGATTCATTTAGAGTCCCATCATCATTAAGGATGTCAATAGTTTCTAAATTATGTTTATTACCAATTGTATAATCATTGATGTCATGAGCAGGAGTTATTTTTAATGCTCCTGTACCAAATTCCATATCCACATAATCATCAAAGATAATTGGAATTTTTTTTCCAATTAGAGGAATGATTGCTTGTTCTCCTTTTAGATGTGTATATCTTTTATCGTTTGGATTTACACAAATTGCGGAATCACCTAGAATAGTTTCTGGTCTTGTTGTGGCAACAGTAATTTTTTCCGTACTATTTGTAATGTTGTATGAAATATAATAGAGTTTTGATTTTACTTGTTTGTGTATTACTTCTTCATCTGATAGGGCTGTCTTTGCTGCAGGATCCCAATTGATCATTCGAACTCCTCTGTATATATAACCTTTATTATATAGATCAATAAAAACTTTTATTACCGATTCACTCATATCATCATCCATAGTGAATTTTGTTCTTTGCCAATCACATGAAGCTCCTAGTTTTTTTAGTTGTTCTAAAATTACACCACCATATTCTTCTTTCCACTTAAATGCATGTGACAAGAACTCTTTTCTTGTAAGGTCAGATTTACTTATGCCATCTTTTTTTAGTCTTGCAACAACTTTCGCCTCAGTTGCAATGGAGGCATGGTCTGTACCAGGAACCCAGCATGTGTTATAGCCCATCATCCTTGCCCTTCTTATCATTACATCTTGCAAAGTGTTGTTAAGCATATGTCCCATATGTAAAACTCCCGTGACATTAGGAGGGGGTATTAAAATTGTATATGCTTCTCTTCTGTCAGGCTCAGAGTGGAAATAACCCTTTTCTTGCCAGTGCTTATACCATTTGTCTTCAATTTTTTGGGGACTATATGTTTTTGGAATTGTCATTTCCATCTTTATTTTAAGATGGTAAATTTACAAATTCTTATCTTTCTATCAATTCTAAAATATCTTATTTGTTTAAAGAAAATATTTTGTTAATTTTGTCGTTCATTAATTAAGAAATCATAAATAAAAAATATAATGAACAGATTAATTTTATCTTTGGTGTTTGTCATCTCTGGTTTTACTTATGTTAATGCACAGTCAGATCAGGGAGCTTTAACATCTAATGAGGAGACAACTTCTAAGGCAACAATTGACTTTGTAACTAAAGTTATTGATTATGGGGTTATTGAGAATAAAGCTGATGGAGCAAGAAAGTTTGTGTTTACCAATAATGGAACTGAACCATTAGTTATTAAAAATGCTAAAGGAAGTTGTGGTTGTACAGTTCCAACATGGCCAAAAGAAGAAATTGCACCTGGAGCTACTAGCGAAATTGGTGTTAATTATGACACTAAGAGAGTAGGGAAGTTTACTAAACAAATTACATTGACAACAAATGCTGATAAAAGGCCAGTAATCTTGACTATTAAAGGTGAAGTAAAGCCTCCACCTAAGGAAAGTCAGAGTCTTGAAAGAAAGACAGATGGGGCTCCTTTAGAAAAGAAATAAATCAAAAAAATATATTACGACATTTTCACCCTCATATTGAGGGTGTTTTTTTTACAAACTATTATATACTATGCCAAAAATTTCATTTAAAGGATCTATAATGCCAGAGTCTCCAATTAGAAAATTGGTTTCTTTTGCTGAAATTGCTAAAAAAAATGGCAAAAAAGTGTATCATTTGAATATTGGACAGCCTGATATTAAAACCCCTAAAGTTTCTTTAGATGCAATACACAATTTTTCAGATACTGTAGTGGAGTATTCTCATTCTGCAGGTTTTGAAAGTTATCGAAAAGGTTTGTCTTTATATTATAAAAATTTAGGTATTGATGTTGATTATACTGATTTAATGGTAACAACTGGGGGTTCAGAGGCACTTCTATTTGCACTTAATTCTTGTTTAGACGCTGATGATGAGATTATTATTCCAGAGCCTTTCTATGCAAACTATAATGGTTTTTCTGTTTCTGCTGGTGTTAAGGTAAAACCTATTTCAACCTCAATTAACGATGGCTTTGCATTACCATCAATAGAAGATTTTGAGAAATTAATTAATTCAAAGACAAAAGCGATTCTTATTTGCAATCCCGGAAACCCTACAGGCTATTTGTATTCTAAGCAGGAATTAGAAGTGCTTAGAGATTTAGTAATAAAGTATGATTTATTTCTTATTGCAGATGAAGTGTATAGAGAGTTCTCATATGATGGTATGAAACACTATTCTGTTTTAAATATTAAAGGCTTAGAGCAGAATGCAATTGTAGTAGATTCAACATCTAAAAGATATAGTATGTGTGGAATAAGAGTAGGTTGTATTGTCTCCAAAAATAAAGAAGTTATGAGTACTGCGTTAAAGTTTGCTCAGGCTCGACTTTCGCCTCCTACTTTTGGGCAAATAGCAGGTGAAGCTGCATTAGATACTCCAAAATCATATTTTGATCAGGTTATTTCTGAATATGTAAGTAGACGAGATTTATTGATTGATGGCTTAAATAATATTGAAGGTGTTTTCTGTCCTAAGCCTAAGGGGGCTTTTTATGCTATTGCACAATTGCCGGTAGATAATGCAGATAGATTCGCACAATGGTTGCTTGAATGTTTTGATCTGGATGGAGAAACATTAATGGTTGCGCCAGCTGCTGGTTTTTATGCCACACCAAATACTGGAATTAATCAGGTGCGAATTGCTTATGTACTTAATAAAGAGTCGTTAAAATCTGCTATTAATATATTGGCTAATGCATTAAAAGTATACCCTGGTAGAATTTAATATTTTTTGTTTTTTATTACTCAATGCCGCTCTTAGTATATTAGATATTTATCTCTTATTTTTTTGAATTCCATTAAATCTTTTTTCCAACTTTCTTTGATTTCTTTTGAAGTTTTTCCTGAGATAATTTGTAACCTTAATTTTTCTGTTCCTGCTAGTTTATCAAAGAAACTATTAAAAAATTTATCTTTTTGATAGGATTGTTGATATGCATCAATGATCCAATTTAAATTTATTTCTGTTAGATAATTATCTTGAAATCTAAGATCGGTACCAAAACACTTTTTGTTTTCATGTTTTGGATATTTACTGCCTTTCATACTTTTAGGGATGAAGTTGTATTCCTGTTCTAAATAAGGAGATCCAAAATGTTGGAAAGGATATTCAGTGCCTCTTCCAACGCTTACATTAGTGCCTTCAAATAAGCATAGGCTAGGATAAAGATTTATAGATCTTGAATTAGGTAAATTAGGAGAGGGTTGAATTGGCAGTTCATAAATCATATTATGATTGTAGTTTTTCATATTTATAACAGTAAGGTTACATATTCTAGTGATCCAGTTTTCTCCTATTATCATCTTTGCATATTCTCCGATTGTCATACCGTGCACAATAGGTATTGGATGCATTCCAACAAATGATGTGAATTCATTTTTTTTGATTGGTCCGTCAATATAATGTCCATTTGGATTTGGTCTGTCTAATACAATTACATCTATATCGTTTTCAGCAGCGCTTTGCATTATATAGTGTAGTGTAGAAATGTATGTATAAAAACGAGCTCCTACATCTTGAATGTCAAAGATGATAATGTCAATTTCTTTTAAATGTTCTGAGTTGGGTTTTTTATTTTTTCCATATATTGAAATAATAGGAATTCCTGTTTTTACGTCTATTGTATCTTTAATGTTTGCTCCTGCATCAGAATCTCCTCTAAATCCATGCTCAGGAGCAAACACCTTGTTAACCTTTATTCCCAAACTTAGTAGCGTATCTACTAGATGGGTATTATTAATCATTGTTGTTTGGTTACCAACTATGGCAATATTTTTGTTAGATATTAAGGGAATATAAGCTTTGGTTCTTTCAGCACCTAGTTTAAGATTCTGAGCATTAATAGTAAGTGTGATGAGTACCAGATTTAAGAAAATAATTTGTTTTACTTTTGTCATCAATATGAATATTGAATATTTTATATCTAAAAGGTTATTTAGTGCAAAGGAAAAAAATAATTCCTATACAAAGCCTATTTTACGTATAGCAATCTTGTCAATTGCTCTTTCATTAGCAGTTATGTTGATTGCTACAATGGTAGTTACTGGATTTAAAAATGATATTTCATCTAAGATTATTGGTTTTGGCTCTCATATTACAATTAGTAATTTCAATAATAATGAGTCTTTTGAGAGTAAGCCAATAAGTATTAAGCAAGATTTTTATCCTTCTATTAATATTTCATCTGTAAAGAATATTAATGTTTTTGCAACAAAAGCAGGTATTATTAAAACTTCTAATGAGATTAATGGGGTAGTATTAAAAGGAGTTTCTTCTGATTATGATTGGACGTTTTTTAATGATAACCTTATAGACGGAGAAGTACTTAGTATAGATGTTAATAAGTCAAATGAAATTTTAATTTCTGAGGAGATTTCTAGAATGTTAAGTTTAAATGTGTCAGATGATTTGATAATGTATTTTGCGCAAGACCCTACTAGGGTTCGTAAATTTAAGATAAAAGGTATATATAATACGGCTATGGTTGATTTTGATAAGTTATATGTGTTTGTAGATCTTAAACATATTCAAGAATTAAATTCATGGCAAAGTGATCAAGTTGGTGGTTTTGAGATTTCTATTAATGATTTTGATGATTTAGATCAGGTGACTCAAAGTATTTATGAGAAAATTCCTTACAATTTTAATGCGCAAAGTATCAAGGAAAAGATGCCGCAAATTTTTGATTGGCTTGATTTGCAGGATATTAATGTTAGGGTTATTTTAATTTTGATGCTTATTGTTGCAGTTATTAATATGGCCACTGCTTTATTAATTCTTATTGTAGAACGTATAAGCGTTATAGGTATGTTAAAGGCTTTAGGAGCGACTAATTGGAGTATAAGGAGGATATTTTTATATAGCGCGGTTCAATTAATTGTTAGAGGGTTAATAATAGGAAATGTTTTAGCGCTTGGGTTTGCTTTTTTACAAAAGCATTTTTCATTAATAAGTTTAGATCCTACTACTTATTATATGGATACTGTACCTATTAATTTAAATTTGACTCATATATTGATGCTGAATGTGGGGACAGCGGTTATTTGTTATTTAATCTTAATCATTCCATCTATTATAATAACAAAAATTACTCCTATAAAAGCAATACGTTTTGAGTAATTTTAATAATTTAGCGTAAATATATACTTATGAAATATTATAAAAATATATTAGAAACTATTGGAAATACACCTTTGGTACAACTCAATAGCACTATTGATTCAGAAGCTTTAGTTTTAGCAAAAGTTGAAAGCTTTAACCCAGGTCACTCAACCAAAGATAGAATGGCTTTAAAAATGATTGAGGATGCAGAAAAAGAAGGTATAATATCTAAAGGTGCTACAATTATAGAAGGAACATCAGGTAATACCGGTATGGGTTTAGCCCTTGTTTGTATAGAAAGAGGTTATAAGTTGATTTGTACAATTTCTGATAAACAATCAAAAGAAAAAATGGATATTTTAAAGGCCATGGGCGCTGATATTTATGTTTGTCCAACAAATGTAGATCCTGACCATCCAGATTCATATTATTCAGTTGCTAAAAGACTCAATAAGGAAATCCCTAATTCATTTTATCCAAATCAATACGATAATCTATCGAACAGACTGGCCCATTACGAATCAACTGGACCTGAAATATGGGAACAAACTGAAGGTAAAATAACTCATTTTATTGTTGGAGTAGGTACTGGTGGAACTATTTCAGGTATTGGGAAATTTTTAAAAGAGAAAAATCCAGATATTAAAGTTTGGGGTGTTGATAGTTATGGTTCTGTTTATAAAAAGTATCATGAAACAGGTAAATTTGATAGAAATGAAATTTACCCTTATATTACTGAAGGAATTGGTGAGGATATTATTGCAAAAAATGTTGATTTTGATTTAATTGATCATTTTGAAAAAGTTACTGACAAAGACGGTGCTATTATGGCAAGAAGGTTGGCAAAAGAGGAGGGTATTTTTGCTGGATATTCTTGCGGTAGTGCAGTTGCAGCTATTAATCAGTTAAAAACTAAACTTAAATCAACAGATGTTGTTGTTGTTTTACTTCATGATCATGGTAGTAGATATGTTGCCAAAATTTTTAATGACGAATGGATGAAAAAAATGAAATTTATATAATTTAAAAATATTTAAATAATGAAAACAAAAATAATTATAATTTGTATACTGATAGTAAGCTCAGTTGTCTATTCACAGAATTTTGGCGTAGGTATACAATCGAGTTTTTATAATCATGGTCTTTCTGCAAAAATAAAGTTAAACGATGATAATGCAGTACAAGGTGTTGTTTCTTTATTGGGGCCTTTCTCTTCTTATACTGGTAGATATATTAAAGGATTTGAAAGTAATATTGTAGGGGAATCTATAAAGTTGCAGCCTTATATTGTTGGGGGGATTAGTTTACATACTATTACTGTTCCAAATCAGACGATAAGCTCTAGTCTTGGTTATGGTATTGGGGCAGGTATTGATTGGAGTTTAATTTCTTTTGGGAATTTTGAAATTAGTAATGAAATTGCCTGGACGAATGTTACTACTGCACTTGTTGGATATAGCTGGTCTTATATTCATTATGGATTTGGAGTGCATTATTATTTTGGATATTAATTATATCAAATTATCTTATTATAATATATCTATTATCTGATTTATTTCTTGTTTGTATTTAATCTATTCATAAGTTATTAACTTCTGTTAAATCTGACGTTAAAATTTGTGTCTTAGATTTCTATTTTTTTACATTTACATTTCTTTTTAAAGGGTATTAAATTTATTATATGTATTTAATTTTTGATACAGAAACTACTGGTTTGCCACAAAATTGGAAAGCTCCATTGACAGATTTTGATAACTGGCCAAGGTGTGTACAGATAGCGTGGCAAGTTCATGATATAGCAGGAGAGTTGTTAGAAGTAAAGAATTATATTATAAAGCCTGAAGGTTATGATATTCCTTATAATGCAGAAAAGATACATGGTATCTCTACTGATATGGCACTTCAAAAAGGAATGGCTCTAGAAGATGTTTTGAATGAATTTGTTGCAGATGTAAAAAAGTCAAAATTTATAATTGGACATAATATTAAGTTTGATAAAGATATTATTGGTTGTGAATTATTGAGAAAAGATATGCCTAATCTTTTATTTGACTTTGCTAGTATTGATACTAAAGAGAAGTCTACAGATTATTGTGCTATTCCTGGAAAAAGAGGGGGAGGGTATAAATGGCCAAATTTAATGGAGTTATATGTGAAGTTGTTTGAAGAAGATTTTGCCGAGGCACATAATGCAGCTGCGGATGTTGAGGCAACCGCAAGATGTTTTTTAGAATTAGTGCGTATAGAGGTAATTCCTTTTCAAAAAGTAGGTCTTAGCGAAGAAGAGTTTAAAAAATATCAAGAAATCAATTCAGAGCCTTTTAAGCTTATAGGATTAAATATTGAGCCATACAGTTTCTTTAAAGGTGATGATTCTGAAAAAGCTGTTGCTGATGATTTAGAAGTTGTTACTGATGATTTAGAAGTTGTTGCTGATGATTTAGAAGTTGTTATATCTGCTTCTAAATTTGCGCATTTGCATGTGCATTCACAGTTTTCTGTTTTACAGGCTACTATTGATATTGAAAGTTTAGTAAACAAGGCTGTAGATATGGGTATGCCAGCAGTAGGTCTTACTGATCATACTAATATGTTCGGAGCATATAAGTTTATAGATTATGTATTAACACATCGAATAAACAAAGCAGAAAATGATAGCTGTTCTCTTAAATTAAAACCAGTATTAGGATGTGAATTGAATGTGTGTAAAGACCATTTGGATAAGTCAACAAAAGATTATGGTTCACAAGTACCTTTTTTATGTAAAAACAAGCAAGGATTTCATAATTTATCTAAACTTTCTTCTTTGGGTAATATTGAAGGATTTTATTACGTGCCTAGAGTTGATAAGAGTATTATTAAACAATACAAGGAAGGGTTAATAGCTTTAACTGGAAGTTCATACGGCCCTATACCTAAACTAATACTTAATAATGGAGAGCAACAGGCTGAAGAAGAATTTAAATGGTGGCTCGATACTTTTGGTGATGATTTCTATATTGAAATTAATAGACACAATTTAGATGAAGAAAATTATATAAATAAGGTATTGATTAATTTTGCTCATAAGTATAACGTAAAGATTATTGCATCAAATAATGTTTATTATTTAAATAAAGAAGATGCTAATGCTCATGATATTCTATTGTGCGTTAAGGATGGAGAACAGCAAAATACTCCTAAAGGAAATGGAAGAGGGTATCGTTATGGTTTTCCAAATGATGAGTTTTATTTTAAGTCTTCATTGGAAATGCAAGATTTATTTTTTGATTTACCTGAGGCAATAGACAATATTAGTCATTTACTTGACAAGATTGAGTCATATAGTTTGTCAAGAGAAGTTTTACTTCCAAAGTTTGATATCCCTATTGAGTTTAGAAATGAAAAAGATTTATCAGTTGATAGTAAAATTGGTGAAAATACATATTTACGTCATTTAACTTATGAGGGTGCTAAAGAGCGTTATGTTGAGATTACGGATGAGATAAGAGAGCGTATAGATTTTGAATTAGAGGTTATTGAGAACTCTGGTTATCCAGGATATTTCTTAATTGTTCAGGATCTAATAAAACAAGCAAGAAAGATGAATGTTTCTGTTGGCCCTGGTAGAGGATCAGCTGCAGGATCGGTCGTTGCATATTGTACTAAGATAACTAATGTTGATCCTATCAAATATGATCTTCTTTTTGAGCGTTTTTTGAATCCTGAGAGAGTTTCTCTACCAGATATAGATATTGATTTCGATGATGAAGGAAGGTCTCGAATTATTGATTGGGTAGTGAATAAATATGGAAAAGATAATGTTGCTCAGATTATTACTTATGGAACTATGGCTGCGAAATCTTCTATTCGTGATACTGCTAGAGTTCTAGATCTTCCTTTAATGGAAGCTGATAAAACAGCTAAACTAGTTCCAGATTTTACCTCATTAGATAATATATTTTCTTGGGATCAAAAAACTTTGAAAGAAAAAATTAAATCAGATCAGTTTTCTAATGCCAAAGAGCTCATTTCTTTATCTGAAAGAGAAGATTTAATAGGTACAACAATTAATTTAGCTCGTAAACTGGAAGGTAATATTAGAAATGTTGGAACTCATGCATGTGGAGTAATAATTACTCCTGAACCATTAGTAGATTTAATACCTGTAACTAGAGCTAAAGATTCTGATTTAATGGTGACGCAGTTTGATAATAGTGTTGTTGAGGAGGCAGGTCTTCTTAAAATGGATTTTCTTGGATTAAGAAATCTTACTATAATTAAGGATTGTCAAAAGATTATCAAAAAACTACATAATATAGATCTTGACATTGATGCAATTCCTCTTGATGATGAAAAAACATTTAGTATTTTTCAAAATGCTGAAACCTCGGGTATATTTCAGTTTTCTTCTGATGGTATGAAAGCTCATTTAAAGCAATTAAAACCAGATAAATTTGATGATTTAATTGCTATGAATGCTTTATATAGACCTGGTCCTATGGAGTATATACCTAATTATATTAAACGAAAGCATGGTAAGGAAGAAATTACTTATGATTTACCAGAAATGGAAGGTTTTTTAGATAGTACTTATGGTATTACTGTTTATCAAGAGCAAGTAATGTTACTTTCTCAAAAACTTGCAAGTTTTTCAAAAGGAGATGCAGATTTATTGAGGAAAGGTATGGGTAAGAAGATAAAATCAGTTCTTGATAAATTAAAGCCAAAGTTTTTGGATGGTTGTAACCAGAATGGTTTTGATATAAATATTGTAGAAAAAATATGGACAGATTGGGAATCTTTTGCATCCTATGCTTTTAATAAGTCTCACTCTACTTGTTATGCTCTTATTGCTTATCAAACAGCATATTTAAAAGCACATCACCCTTCCGAGTTAATGGCTGCATTACTTACTAACCATATGAATGACATTAAGGATATCACTTATTATATGGAAGAGTGTAAAAGAATAGGAGTTTCTGTTTTAGGTCCTGATGTAAATGAAAGTTTCTATAAATTTGCTGTAAATAAACATGGAGAGATTAGGTTTGGATTAGGAGCAGTTAAGGGTGTTGGTGAAAGTGCTGTTGAGGCTATTGTAAATGAGAGAAAGGAGTCAGGTAATTATATTGCTTTTGATGATTTTATGAAGCGTGTTGATTTGCGTGCTACTAACAAAAGGACTTTAGAGAGTATGGCATATGCTGGTGCTTTTGATTCTTTTGAATTTGAAAGATATCAGTATTTTGCTGTGGATGATTCAAATGGTAGATCATATATAGAGAATATGATTAGATTTGGTAATAAAGTTAAGGATAGTATGAATTCTAATCAGTTTAATATGTTTGGAGAGAGTGTAGAAGCTTCAATTCAAGCTCCTGTTCCTAGTGAAAGTATTCTATGGACAACTATGGAAATGCTCTCTAAAGAGAAAGAGGTTGTTGGTATTTACTTATCTGGTCATCCTCTAGATGATTATAAATTAGAAATAGATAATTTTTGTAATGGCAATCTTTCTCTACTAGATAATATGTACAATATTAAAGGTAAGTCTTTACGTTTTGCAGGTGTTGTTACTGAGGTCGAGCATAAGCTTACAAAGACTGGTAAACCGTTTGGTATTTTGCATTTGGAAGATTATTATAGTTCTTATAGTTTTTATTTATTTAGTGATGATTATATAAAATTTAAATCATATCTGACAGAGGGTTGGTTGCTACACATAACAGGTTTAGTTAAGAAAAAATTTTATAATGATGATTTAGAATTTAAAATTTCAGAAATTGATTTGTTAGCTGAGATTATCGATAAACAGGTAAGAAGTGTATTTTTAAGAGTTGATCTAAATGATATTTCTGAGAATTTAACCAAAGAAATTATAGATTTAGTTAATAAAAATTCAGGTAAGCATTCTTTGTTTTTGAGTTTAGTGGATTCTATAAATCAATATGATGTTGATCTACTTTCTAGAAATAAAAAAATTAATCTTGATAAAGATTTTATTTCAATGATTGATTCTTTTAACAACATTAAGATGAGGGTTGAATAAAGAATATATGACTGTATTTTGCTAATATATTATCTGTAATGTTTCACTCAGAGGTTATGATTATGGTTAAAAATATAGATTAAAACTTTATTTTTTTACATATTTTTTTGTTTTATTTAGTCTTAAGATTTGAGATTACAAAATTAGTTGAGTTTACTTTTATTAAAGTTGTTCCTGAAATCTCGATATTATCTCCTTTATGATAAGTAGTTAAACCATTTCCATTTGGAGGCATACTCATTATTGACAATTTAATTGGAGTATTAAATATTAAGATTCCATTATATGAGGAAAAATTAAGAGCTCCTTTTATTTTATTATCTAAAGTAAAATTAAAATTTTTAAATAAAATATTATCACCAGATTTTATCATTATTGTTTTCATTTCATTTAAAGTAACTTCTTTTCCTGATTTTGAAGTTAATTCAGGATCTTTTGATGTTATACTAAAACTAATTATAGTATCTGCAATAGCATTTTTATTTTTATTAGAATCATTTAAACAAGAACTAAATAGTACAGTTAAGCAAATTAATATTAGTATTAGTTTTTTCATTTTTAATCTATTTGGTTAGTATTTTATTGTTATTGATTTTTCTTTTTAAGAATAGATGGGTTTTCCTCTTTGCTTTTTTGCATAGTTATTGAAAGTAAATGTATTAATCCATTATTAAATGGAGAGTAGTTAGTTTTATTTTGAGAATAAAATTTATAGTTCGAGGTTGAATCGTTATGTTCTTGTAAAGATTTATTGAAATCAAATTTTGAATTATTATTGCAATATTTATTGGATGTTTTTATATTATATGTAGATTTATAATTATTAGTTTTATTAAAGTTAAATTTTGATTTTTCTTTTTTGTTATTATCTTGCCCAAAACTGATTATGGGAAAGCAAAGTAGTATAACTAGTCGTCTGTTCATGCTCATAAATTAGTGTGGAATAAATTCAATCGGCATTGTATATTGTGAAGATATAGCTTTTCCTCTTTTTTTTGCAGGATTAAATCTTGGAAGTGTGGATATTAATCTTTTCGCCTCTTCTTTGAATTGTTTGTTTTCCTTTTCCCCAAATAATACCTCCACATCTGTCACATTACCTTCTGCACTGATTGTATAACTAACAAATATTTTCCCTTCAATACGAGCATTTTTTAATTTATCTGGGTATTTAAGGTTTTTATTTAAATAGTTGTTTAGAGAGTTTTGAGTACATTCTTCAGGAGAAAGATATTTCAGATATTTAATTTGTTTATCTATATTTTTATTTATACTAAATAATGAATTAGGATCAAGTTGTTTTATAGTTTCTAAGATTATTTTTCCTTTTTTCTTTATTTTTTTTCCTTGTTGCTTTTTTTTAGTGATTTTGTCTAATGTAGCTTGATCTACTGTGTTAAGATAATTTATTAATTTTTTAATTTCATTTTGTGAACAGCCAATATAGATTGCTTCCCAATTCTGTCCAGAAAGAAGTATAGGTAGGCATAGTAATATAAACAGTATTTTTTTCATTAGTATTATTTTTTCAAAGCTAATTATTTATTGTGATTATTTTGATTTTAAAATCAAAAATTAAGTTATTAGGATATGAATATTAGCTGATCTTTTTTTTAAATTTGTAAAATAATTTTAAAACATTAATCATCAGTAAAGTTATAGTAATAGGAAGTGGTTTCTCAGGTCTCAGTACTGCCGCTTTTTTGGCAAAGTCTGGTATGAACGTCACTGTAATAGAGAAAAATAAGGACGTTGGAGGTAGAGCTAGATTGTTAGAAAAAAAAGGGTATATTTTTGATATGGGACCAAGCTGGTATTGGATGCCAGATATATTTGAAAATTTTTTTAAAGAATTTAACTCTGATGTTAATGATTTCTATGATTTAATAGAGCTTGACCCTGGCTTTAAAATGATTTTTCAGCAAGATGAGATAGAAGTTAGTGCAGATTTTCAGAATACTTGTAAAATTTTTGAAAAATACGAGATAGATGGTGGTAAGAAACTTAAAAAATTTATAAAAGATGCTAAATTAAAGTATAGTATTGGTATTAATTTTATTAATAATTCACCTGGAGTATCATTTATGGAGTTGTTTAGTAGCCAGATTTTATTAAACATCACAAGCTTTGAGTTATTTACTTCATACAAAAGTCATGTTAGGAAATATTTTACACATCCATATTTAATAGGATTATTAGAGTTTCCAGTCTTATTTTTGGGAGCAGCTGCTGAGAATATACCTGCTTTATATAGTTTAATGGCTTATTCTGCTTTTAAGCAAGGCACCTTTTATCCCAAAGGAGGTTTTAATAAGGTTATTCAAGCAATCGTAAAATTATGTAAAGACCTTGGGGTTAACTTTATTACAGGTGAGGCTGTTAAAAAAATAAATATTACTGATTCAAAAGTAGAATCGATTATCACTGAAAAGGATAATATAATATTTGCAGATTATGTTGTTGCTTCTGCAGATTATGCTCACGTAGAAAAACATTTAATTAATAAAAAATATAGAAATTATTCTGAAAGCTATTGGAATAGTAAAACATTTGCTCCTTCATCACTTATTTTTTATTTAGGTATAGATAAGAAGGTAAACAGGTTAATTCATCATAATTTATTCTTTGATGAAGATATTCAGCAGCACACCAAAGAAATATACGAATATAAAAAATGGCCTAAGAAACCTTTGTTTTATGTGTGTTGTCCATCAAAAACAGATTCTAGTGTTGCTCCAAATATGAAAGAAAATTTATTTATTCTTATGCCCATTGCAATTGGTATTGAAGATTCAAAAGAATTACGTGATAAATATTTTAACATTATTTTATCAAGATTAGAAAAGTATTGTAATGAAAATTTAAGAGATTTTATTGATGTTAAAGAAAGTTATTGTCTTAAAGATTTTCAAAATGACTACAATTCATATAAGGGCAATGCTTATGGCCTAGCAAATATATTATCTCAAACTGCTAACTTGAAACCTAAAATTGTTAACAAGAAAGTTAATAATTTATTCTATACAGGTCAATTAACTGTCCCTGGTCCTGGAGTGCCTCCTGCATTAATATCTGGAAAGATAGTAGCAAAATATATAATAAATAATAGATTATGAATACACAAAAGCAAATATTTGATTTAGTTTCTTTATCCTGCTCAGAAAACACCACAAAGTCATACAGTACTAGTTTTAGTTTTGCCATTAAGTTGTTAAAAAAAGAATACCGTGATGCTATTTACTCTATCTATGGATTTGTTCGTCTTGCGGATGAGATAGTAGATAGTTTTCATGATTATGACAAAGAGACTCTTCTTCATGAGTTAAGAAATGATACAATTAATGCACTTGATAGAAATATAAGTTTAAATCCTATAATTAATAGTTTCCAAAATACTATTAAGAAATATAAAATTGAATGGGATTTAGTTGATAGTTTTTTAGAAAGTATGGAATATGACCTTAGTCATAAATCGTGTGATGATAAATCGTATAAAAAATATATTGCAGGATCTGCGTCTGCTGTTGGACTTATGTGCTTGCAGATTTTTAATAAAGAAAATGATATTTCTTATCAAGAATTAAAATCTTATGCCGAGTCGCTTGGTTCTGCTTTTCAGAAGGTTAATTTTTTAAGAGACATGAGAGCAGATTATAAAGATCTAGATCGAGTTTATTTTCCAGGTCTTCATATAGATACATTTAATAATGATCAGAAAGATTTAATTGTAAATGATATTGAGCAGGAATTTACTCACGCTCTGTTGGGTATTAAGCTTCTAAATAAGAATGCTCAACAGGGTGTATATTTGGCATACAAATATTATGTTGTCCTATTCAACAAGATAAAAAGAGCAGATTCAGAATACATACTTAAAAATAGAATACGAATATCTAATTTTAGCAAACTTCTAATTACAATTAGTTCTTTTATAAGAGTAAAAATAGGTGTCATAAAGTAATTTTATGAAATTAACTATATTGATATTAACACTTTTTAGTTATAATAGTGAAATAATAAATGTTCGAGATTTATTTCTTTCAGCATATAAAAGTGAGATTCATTGTGATGATTTTGGTGAAAAATTATATTCTATTAATATAGATGAAGATCCATTGTTTACGGGTTATCTCGGTTGTTATTATTTTATAAAATGTAAGTACACTAAAAATCCTGTAAATAAACTATACTTCTTTAAAGAAGGTAAAAGGTTACTTGAGTCTGCTATTCATCAAGATCCTAGCTCAGTAGAGTTAAGATTCCTGCGATATTCTATACAAAAGAATCTTCCTAGGGTTTTGTTTTATTATGATAATTTAGAAGAAGATCTCATTTTTGTTAATGAGAATGTTATTCATGTAAGAGACAAATTAACAAAGAATTTTGTGTTGCATTCTCTTAATACTATAGATCTATGATGATATTATATAATTTTCTAATAGTTTTATTTACATTTTTCTTTATGGAGTTTGTATCATGGGCTACACATAAATATGTTATGCATGGTTTTTTATGGACATTACATAAAGACCATCATGTTGTTAATTCAAATAATGTACTTCAAAAAAATGATTTATTTTTTCTAATTTTTGCTATTCCTTCAATTTTTTTAATATTTAAAGGTTTTGAGAATCAATCTTATTATTTATTTGTTGGTATAGGAATTGCTCTATATGGTCTTGCTTATTTTTTAATTCATGAAATAATTATACATAGAAGGCTGCCTCCTCCAAGTAAGACAAAAAGTAGATATATTAAGGCTATAAGAAAGGCACATAAGGTTCACCATAAGAATAGAGGTAAATATCATGGGGTAAATTTTGGTATGCTTATAGTTCCTTTCAAATATTTTAAGAAATAATGTCAGTCTATTTCATTCCAGAGTATTAATGCGAATAACAGGACATAAGAAAGAAAGCACATTCTTAAAGTATATTAGAATAACTAATGAGGAGGCTGTAAAGACTATAACTATGACTTATAAAAAAAAGGTGAGTTAATCTTTATCTTTTGTTTCTGTAAAGTTAATAACTACTTCAATTGGCTCGGTTTCCTCAACAACTTCAAATGCCTTGATTTTTCCAATAGAATAGGGAAGGAGCTTACTAATTGCATTAATAGTAGTAGTTTTTTCATAATATTAGCTTATTGTTAATCTATTGTTATTCTTTTCTCTACTGTTCCATCATCGTATAAGTAGAGTAGAGGTTGATTTGTTTGTTTTGTTTCTCTTCCTAATAGGTCTGTTGTTTTGAAAAGCTCTTTAACCCT